>Ga0209914_1000652_pt1 | contig 43205 bp, 58 predicted proteins | sample ThiBiot_500_plan_FD_183949 | JGI IMG/M metagenome (GOLD analysis project Ga0209914, IMG submission 183949) | Wastewater bioreactor microbial communities from Cape Town, South Africa - Thiocy_cont_500_plan (SPAdes) | ecosystem: Engineered > Bioreactor > Thiocyanate-remediating > Anaerobic-Aerobic...
AAAACAAAACAAAACAAAAACAAATTATGTTTTTCTTAATTTGTAAAAGGAATGTTTGTTTATTATGATTCATCGAATTTGTTTTGGTTCAATGGAATATCGACGGATAATAATATTCGTGAATTTCATTTAGTCGGCATTTTAATGGGCTTGGCAGTTTATAATGCTATTTTATTGGACATACGTTTTCCGTTAGTTTGCTATAAGAAATTATTAACACCGGCATTTCTTTCGGATCATATCAATACAATGTCGAATGTCAAAATCGGAATTATTCAACCGACATTAGCAGATTTTCGAATCATACGACCAGTAAAAATGCGAAACAAAACTTGATCTTTTAGAATTGACCTATTTTTCTATGAAGGATCTAGTCGATGGTTTGCAATATTTACTTGATTATGAAGGCAATGTTCAAGAAGATTTTGGTTTAACATTCGAAGTATGTTCGATGCCATTTCTTTTTCTTTTTTTTTATTCTTTCATATTAATCAAGGCCTTTTCTGTTTCTCATTAGGTTTCAATGTGTCAATATGATACGACCTTTGTCTATCCATTAAAAGACAACGGTTCAAATATCGATGTCACTAATGCAAATCGTATCGAATATGTTAATTTATTAATTGATTTTTATTTAAATAAACATATATGTAAACAATTCGAAGCATTCTATTATGGTTTTCATAGTGTTTGTTCATCGAATGCATTATTACTCTTAGTACCTGAAGAATTAGAAATGTTAATATGTGGCATGCAACAGTGTCATTTGAGTAATCTGGCTAAAATAACGAAGTATGAAAATTGTCAAGCTAGTGATGCACTAATCAAGTAAGATCAAAAGAACAGATTTTCGACTTAAATGTTATTGATTTTCAAGGTGGTTTTGGCATATTGTTGACGATATGCCATCGGATAAACAACGACGTTTATTATTATTCGTTACTGGTAGTGATCGAATGCCAGTCGGTGGTTTGACCGAAATGACATTTAAAATAACAAAAATGACCTCAAGTCGATGTCAGACGGAAAATTTGTAAGAATTTTTCTATTTACATAAATATGCATTGTTATGCTGGACTTTTCTTTTATCTAGATTACCCATGTCACATACATGGTATGTCGATGACATTTGTTCGACTTTTGACAAAGAAAAAAAATAACAGTTTCTTGTTTTTTTTTGTTTAGTTTTAATCAATTACTTTTGCCACCTTATTCGACACGAGAAATATTAAAGAAAAACTTATTTTTAGCTATTGAAAATTGTGAAGGATTCGGAATTGAATAAATAAATAAATATATGCTTTTTCTTTCTTTTAATTTCAGATTAAATTTCAAACAAAAACCAAAAAATGCCTTCGGATATAACTCAAATGGATCTTTATCAACTTTTTGATGTTCTCGAAACGGCAACAACAAAAGAAATAACATCAGCATATCGACAAAAAGCATTAACTTGCCATCCAGATAAATTTCCTGGTGATAAAGAAAAACATGAACTTTTCCTATTAATCAAAGATGCATTGGCGATTTTAACGGATGAAAAAGCACGAAAAGAACATGATCAAGTACGAAAACAGAAACAAGTTCAAAAAGAACGTCTATCACAAATGGACGATAAACGAAAGAAATTCAAAGAAGATCTCGAACGAAATGAACGTAATGCTAATCAACCGAAATCACCGATGAATATGGCAGCAAATTCCAAACGATTGGAAGCTGAAATTGCGCGGCTAAGACGCGAAGGAAGTCATCTCGTCGATGAAGAGCTCGAAAAACTGAACACAGTTGTCAGAGAAGAACGGCAGAGACAATGTTCCAATCCATCGAAGATTGTTATTAAATTTTCTCCTGATTCAGCATCGTATACTGACGACGAACTACGTGAAATCTTTCAGAAATACGGACCTATTTCTACGATTGTTAATATGTCTCATGTTCAACAAGCATTGATCGAATTTCAAAAAGAACATCTATCGCAAATAATCGAAAGCGAAAAAGGAACACATACGAAACCGTTTCGTTCGGTGAAAATTAAAAAACAAAATAAAACTAAAACGTCAACAGCGGAATCGGTTATCGAACAAGTCGATCTAACTAAACCTGAACTCGAAGATTTAGAAGCGATGGTTTTCAAAAAAATGGCTCAGGCAATGAATTCATAAGAACATCTTTTTTGTTGATTTGTTTGTTTATGTGGGCGGAAGAAAGAGAACATATATATATATATATATTTGATGTATTTATAATAACATCGAAACGAATATTTATAAAATTCAATACTTTGCAAAACAAGAAATCTCATTTGTATGTTTTTTTACTAACAACTTTTCATCTTCAACTGCTACAACTACCTCTTCTTCTTCTTCTTCTTCTTCGACTTCTTTTTCTTTTTTTTTATTTTATTTTTCTTTGAATCTACACGTCGACATATATACTCGGTATGTGTTCGCGTTGTCGTCAGCATCTCAACGAGTAAGAGAAGAAGAATAAGAACAAGAAGAAGAAGAAGAAAAAGAGAAGAAAAAGAAACGGCTGCAAAATCGAGAAAGAGAGAAAAAAAATCCCGCGGGTTCCGCGCCTGATAACATAGGTTTTTTCTTTCTTTCTTCTCTTTCTGTGTGTCTGTCAAAAAAAAACAAAACTTCTGGATTCTATTCATGCTCGTTTATACGAATATATTTTGTCACAATTAATGCAACTAGTTTTTCTATGTTGAATATTCATAAACAACAAATTCCTAAACAGGTAAGCTCACTCGAAATACTAATAACATGTCGAGTCTTTGTTTTTCTCTTTTTTATTGAATGTAAAACACAAAAAATTAATTAGAATAAACAAAAAGCAAGTTCAACGAGCTAGTCGACATTGCATGCTTCATATACATGCATGCATACATACATATCCAGAGCGAGAGAGAGAGCGATAGAAATATATATATATATACACAGTAGGAGTAGAAATACGATTGAGACAATGAAGAAAACAACAAAATCTTATTATTGTTTCTCTTGACAAAAACAGTTCTTGCAGACTTCGCATATCAGCATCATCGTTTGTTGTAGACAATGTTGGTGACAGAGCAGACATCATGCTGTAATAGAAAGGAAAATAAGAAGGAGATATATATATATAGTATATGAAAGGAGAAAATAATAGTAATAATAACTGTCATATTCGATAAAGATGTTCAAACTACTGATGAGAAAACAGCTAGTACAACTAAATACAAAAAAAAAAGAAGAAAATTGTCAACCGACAGCCTAGTTTCCGACAATTTTTCTTCGTTTTTTTTTCATCTAATCAAACGAGCAAAAAAATCAAGAAAAGAAAAGAAAAAAATATTCCAATCTATTCATCTAGATCTTTATTCAACTAACAATCAATGGCAAAATCTTCCTCATCATCTCCATATTTAAATCGTTCGACACATAAAATTCTCGAATATACATCATGTATCGATACACATCCGATATCAACTACATCTACAAATCTAAATACTCATTCAAGTATTGACATTATTAGCCAACCGAAAAATGCGAATATCAATCGAAAATTGACTCAACTCGATCTCAATAAAAAACAATTAGGTCGAACTGAATCCATATCATTGCCAACAACACCCACCGAACAAATATCACCAGTATCACTAAATCATTCATGTCAATCGTTATTAGATCTTTCATCGGATTCACCAACAAAATCTACTCATTTAAGTTCCTCGACTGAGTACATCAACGCTACATCTACTCTATCTCAGCCAACTGAATCGAATTCAAGTATAATAAGGTGATGATCATTGATTTGCTTTTGCGTTTTTTCTTCGTATTTTCATCGATGAGAACGAAAATCAACATTGATCTTTGTTGTTGTCCATGAATTGAAAAGAGATTATTTACTTGTCTTATTTCGGACATATTGATGATATATAGATATGTAAATAGAGAAGAAAATTGATTGTCATCGTAAATGTATACGGAAGTCGATGAATAAACAGTTGTCAAATATTCTAATTAGACAGAAAATCCAAACAACAACAACAAATATGTTTTCTTTTTCTTTTCTCAAACTGAATTTTGTTTTAGCCCATTACATTCGACGATATCTTCATTATCAACCGATTCCAACATTCCAATATCCTACGGTGTTGATTGGAGTGATCAAGCTTGTTCAACCAGTCACTGTTGGTTTCCATTTAATCCCTCGGATCCAAATTCATCGCCGGCTTGTTCCTACTACTCATGTAAAAATCCCAAACCAACATTGATTCTCTCACTTGTTCGATGCGAATCTTGTTTAATTGTTGTACATACGCTTCATTTGACTAATCTTCGTACGAATGATCTCAAAACATCCATTCCATCTTGTCGTCCATCATTTATCGATGAAAATCAATCGGAATATGTTGATCGACATTTCTGGTCAAATATATCGATATTAACTAAACCGTGTGCATTTTGTAAAAGAAAATCAGCATCATCATCGATATTTACTCAATCAAAAACAACGAATTCACCGACAACTGATCTAATTAATAATAAAAGTCCGATACCTGGTAGTCCACTTCTCTCGGCAACATCATGCGGTTTTCAGTGTTTATGGTGCTCACGTTCGTATCATCGAAGATGTTGGGAACAAGTATTTACTCAAAATGACAAACAAATTTGTGATTACGGAGTTTATCAGTAAATTACAATTTTGATTTTTATACGAAAAAACTTATATTTTTGTTTTGTAGAAATATTATTGTTCGACCACAATGGATTCGTCGATTATCTCACAGTCCATCTCAATTTCGTGCTCAATATTTATCATCAAACGATTCCGAGAAAACTTCTATGCCCGTTCTTTTATTCATCAACAAACGTTCCGGTGGTCAAAGTGGAGAGAAAATCTACCACAAACTCTTACGTCTACTCAATCCTCGACAAGTATTTCTTCTTGAAAACGATCAAACAATTCATCACGCATTAAATATCTATTCATCTCTATCGAATGTTCGCATATGTGTCTTCGGTGGCGATGGAACCGTCGGTTGGGTTTTAGGTCGTCTAGCAGAAAGCTATCCGTCATTGAATAATCCACCTGTTTGTATATGTCCATTGGGAACAGGCAATGATCTATCGCGTGTTCTTTCTTGGGGTGATCAATACGATCCCAAACGGTTACTTTCGACATTAATACAAATTCCTTATGCACAAGTTATTGCACTCGACCGTTGGCAAGTTAATATGGAACCGTTAGAAGAAAGTCGGCATGTATCCTATGATCGACGATTTCTTTCGTTGTTTACACCGCCGAAATTTATTCGTGATACCAAACGTCCATCCTATCAAAATCATCGAACATTGCCAAATACATGTTTTATTAATTACATGAGTTTCGGTCTTGATGCAGCCATTGCACTTGAATTTCACGATCGACGTTCACGTGATCCAAGAAAATTCTCGTCGCCTTTGAAAAATAAACTCATGTATTTAAACGAAAGTCGAAAGTATCTCAATGATTTTGCTCGTTCAAAAATGTGGAATCTTCGTTCGTATATACGTTTAATATGCGATGGAGAGAATCTAACTGATTCGATTAAAAATTGTCATACACTATTAGTTTTAAATATTCCCGGTTATGCATCAGGTACAAATCCATGGGGCAAATCGTCGCATACATCATCGAATTCATCTTCATCATCGTCGTCTGCATCGATGGCAATACAAAAAGATCCCGATTCATTCGAACAAATTTCAACAAGTTCAGTCGATTGTATTGATCTACCGGCGAATACACATGACGTTTACGAATTAATCACATTGAACGAATGTTCGACAGATGGAAATGCATCATCATCAGCAACATCAATAACAACAATGAATAGTAATTCAACAGGCAAATTCGAACGACAAGATTTTGGTGATAAAAAAATCGAAGTTGTCGGCTTGAGTACAACACATATGGCAACTATACATATTGGCTTTCGCGGTACACGTATTGCTCAATGTAATCAATTGCGTATTGAATTATGTTGTCCGATGACAGCACAAATGGATGGCGAACCGTTTTATCTACCTGAATCAGTTGCTGTTGATATCACACATGCTGGTCAAGTGTTGGTATTAAAAAATGAAAATCGATAATGAAAGAATATTCTTTTCTTTCAAACTTCTGTCTCAAGTTTGTTTGTTTTTTTTTTCTTTCTTTTCTTGTTTTTATTTTATATATATATATATATAAATATACGTAAATATGACGATGAATTATCTCGAAGACGAAGAAAAAAAAGTATACATTCTAGTCACTCTCTAGATTGACGAAATAAACATTCTGTATTTGTTCAAATGAGTTTTTTCTCGCGTAATTGATTTTCATATTGAAGTAATTGTCCCATGAAATTCAAATTCGGTGCAATAATTTCACGTTTTGTTTTGACATATTCATAAGCATCGTTCATATTCATTTGTTTAAAACGCATTACAAAACTAATAACAATAGCCGGCGAACGACTTATACCAGCCATACAATGAACCAGAACATTATTTTGACTCGTAATTGCATCGAAAATAAATTGGTAAACATCATCGAAATAATTCAATAAGTTCTGTTTGGCTGTATCATCAGCTGGAATTTGATAGTAATGAAATTCTTCATCCGAATGATAGAATGGAAGATGAGATGTGACATTGACAATATAGAATATTTTCTTTGCAAGTAATTGTTCACGATTTTTGGCATCATATTCACTGCCAATGAATAAGCCAGGAAGAATTTCTGTCATGGGATATGTGGGAAGATTGACATTGACTGCGAGCAAATTCATTGATTGTTCTTGAGGCGAATGAGACAGTTGTAATTGACAATAATCAGGAAAGATTTTAGCAAATTGTTCGAATGAATCTTTAAGAATAAAAATCGAATGATTTGTAGCTGTTAAACAACGTTGAATTTCGTCGTAAGCATATTTTAAACTAATCGAAAGATTGTCTGTATGATGATTGTCATTATCATCGTATAAAAAAATCCAATTCGATTGATTTAATTGTTGTTTATCGATAGTTGAATATTTATCAGGATTTGTTTTCAAACGTTTACGAGAGATTTTATCCGAAACACGAAGTAATTGTGATGTTTGAATCGAATTTTCATTAAAACGAAGAGGTGAACCGCAATCGAAGATTATTTTCGATGCAGATTCTTCGATAAATTTCTCAATAAAGCCAAGTGAATCGATAAATTGATAACTTAATTCTTGTTGAGGGTATTCAGGAGGTTGACAAAAACGTTTTGATGGCGGTATATCAAATGCTGACAAAGGCAAGAAAACGTGATCATCAATTACATTCAATCGATCTGTTAATAATGTTCCTTGATGACTCAGAAATGTTCGATAGATTGGAGTGGATAATTTTTCATTTTTCGTTCCAACTAAATTATTCAAAATCAAAAAACATTTTTTTGCTACAATTATAACTCGTTTTTTGCTTCAAACTTTGATAATTTGTATCAGCTTGTGACAAACATCTGTTGTCAAAAACAAACTTTCCCATTTCATTTTGATTATTAAATGTAAAACTACGTGAATATTGATGTTTTTTCTCGATATCCATTGATCAAATTTTTTTCTATCACTGAAATTAACTGAATATATATTTTTTTTTCTTTAAATATACCTATTTGTTTATCGGTTAAGTAAATATAATCAGCAACACATCGATCTAGAACAGAGAGAAAAAAAAACAATAATGACGTATTAGTCACACAATAGTTCTATTCATTCAATCATTCACTAGTCAAAGAAGAATTGCGTAAGTTAACGAAAGAGACAAGTCCGTTGTTTTTCTGTGATGTGTAAATAATGAGTCAAAAACGTATTTTTTCTTCTTCTGTATTTATATAACAACACTACTAAAATGAAAATCTGTGTCTCTGCTAGATATTTTCTTTTTCTTCTTCCGTCTGACGAAATGAATGAATGAATCATTTCCAATAAATATTGCTTCCTTATTTGAAAAAAATCATTGGTTTATAACGGTAGACGCAATACGTAAAGATCAAAATCAACTGATTAATATATGTACCTCTATTTTCTGACGTCACCGTGAAACAAGTAATTTATGACATACACGTGGTTAAAATAGCGTTTTCTTTTTAATATTTCAATGAGCAATTGCAATGAATAAACTTGTAATTTTGTAAACATTCATTATCATGAATATGAATAAGTTCTATAGCCTTGACGCGTGTTTCTGTTTTGCTTATCTTCAGATAAGAAGAACTGTTGACTAAACAACAAAATGCGCACATTCATTTCGTTAATCAATTAATCTTAAACTCGAATTCGTTATTATTATTTATTTTTTCTTTCTCTTAATTATAAATACTCGTTCGAATACACAAGAGACTTGTCCAAACTCAGGGGAATTACAAAGCAAAAATTGATATTATCGAAATTTAATTAAACTTTCCAATAGCTATATCCTATCAATGGATTCAGACACTCCTTTGAATTTTTAAATTAAAATTCGTTAAGCTTCGATAATTAAAAAAAGGATTAAGTTTCATCAGAAAGGAAAATAAGTCGAACACCGTGTTAAGTACTTTCTTCGAATATGCACGTATATAAATACGTGGATTTTCGGTTTGTTTTAAAAATAATCTATCATGTGGATATTTGTATCGATATTTTTGTTTTCATCGAATGTTTTTGCTCAACAAGAACTATCGTCAATAGTATCGAATGAATGCGATCCTGAGATTGCATCATGGACACGTTGGTTTAACACGCAAAATCCTCGAACGACAGTCAATGGAAATGATATCGAAGATATTTCAGTTATTCGAAATCAATATTCTGAAGCAGCACGATGCACTCAAGTATTCAATGTTGAATATAAACTTGAGGGTGTTGTCGATCAACAAACATCATTCTATCAAACATTAATTAATAATAACGGTGTATTTTGTATGAGTTCATCGACATCGAAATGTCCGGATTATAGTGTTCGATTTTGTTGTCGAAAAGAAAACGAAAGCGATGCTCAACAATGTGGAAAAACATATCGTCAACCGAATTTCAATTCAAATCTTCGTATTGTCAATGGTTTCGAAGCTAATCCACATTCATTACCATGGGCTGTTTCATTAGAATATCGAAATACGCATGATTGTGGCGGAGTTATTATTGATCAATGGCATATATTAACAGCAGCCCATTGTTTAGATTATTCACATGATTTAGGAAACTATTTCGCACGAATCGGAGCACATAATCGATTAACATCAGGACAATTAATGCCTATTGAGGAATTATTTATTCATCCGGATTACAATGAAACACGTTCGACAAATGATATTGGAATTGTTAAATTAGCATCACCAATCACATTTTCGCAAAATGTTCAACCAATTTGTCTGAATGATAATGTTAGTCAATAGTTTTTTTTTCTTTTTAAAAATTAAAATTTTAAAAGTAATTTTTGTTCATGATAGATGAATGAGCCCGAATTAGGCACAACAGTCTATGTCGCCGGATGGGGTAATACGGTTCATCAAATGTGGAACAGTTCGAGTGCAGTACTTCTTCAAGCTCGACTTCGTGTTATATCCGATTGCTCAATGTATTTTGCCTATGAATCGGACAATCAGATCTGTACTGTACACACTCGATCTGCGAATAGTGATCACGGGTGAGTTATTTACGCGGTAATCTCCTTCGAATTAATTCGAATGAATATATGTTTAGAACTTGTCAAGGTGATAGTGGAGGTGGTTTGATCTATTCGAAAAATAATCGTTGGTATGTTGCTGGTGTTGTAAGTTATGCGATTGGTTGTGGTCAATTTGCTTATCCAACAGTATTTACAAAGGTTCCTGCGTACATCGATTGGATTCGAATGATCACTGATCGAGCTTAATCGCGTTAAATTTTGTTTCTTTTTTCTAAGTACAAAATAAAAGCTCAAAGAAAGAAAATTTCGTGATGAAGTTCTTTGCTTTTTCATTCATGACATTCAGTAGATAAGAAATCTGATAGCATCCTATTTGATTGTGTAAGATCGGTGTCAAATTGTCATGAGTGTCTGAGAATCAATATTGAAAAAGATAAAAGAGCAAGAATCATGATTCACTGTAAAAATATTGATTTTTTTATTAAAGATTTTCGAAAAACGAGTGCAGATCACAGTTTAGAATTTTCTGTCGGTAATTTCTCGAGAATACTTTCTAATGATCCATGCCAAGCAAATCGTTTTCCAAACATAAAATGATTCCATAGAGTACGAAAAGGTATTTGCATCGCATGTAAATGTAAATGATCGATTGAATTGTACGGTGGTCGATGAAAACAGAGATCGAATGTTGGATCATTTGGAGTTGATTCATCTCGATAGATTTCTTCAGTTGGACATAAAACCGGCAGATGACCTCGATTGAATCCATATTCAGATGGTGGTGCTGCACGAGACGACAACCGAAACTTGGTTGAATCCGTATGTCGAGAATGAACACGAAGTTGTTCTAGTGCAACCTAATAATAAAAAAAAACCAAATAAATCTAACGAAAACGATTCTTTTGTAACATTTCGTACTTTTTTCATATGTTCAAGTAGAGGTCGATGTTTTTCTGTGAGTGATCTCGCATTTTGAATATGTTCAATTGGTACAACAAGTAAATGCAATCGTGCAGCTGGTGCTCGTGGAATAAACACGGCACATAGATCATCTTTATACCATAATTGATTTTCTGGCATTTGTTCACGAACAATTCGACAGAATAAACAATCAACAATTTCATTTGTTTCTTTCGAATAAACAACACCTTTTTTTCTTCGAACTTGACCGTGTTCAGATCCCATCTGGAAGAGAGAGTAGAAGAAAAAACAACAGAAAGTATAATTCTATCAAATCAGATCATTAGTTTATTTTCAGTAAAAATCAAAGAGTTCGTTTTTCTTTTCTTTATTGAATTTTCGCAAGTGCGGCAGTTCGTCTTTCGGACGTCTGAAAAAGCGCTCGAATCAGTTGTTTTATTTGTATTGCTGTAAATTGACTAGCTAACGGTCCTTGCCCATTGAACCATCGATCGACAATTGTCTGCATTGAACTATTCAATACTAAACATAATTCATTAAATCTCGTTAAATTCGGCGCAAATTCGCCGATTAAATTCAATCCAGGACTTGATTCATCTTTAATCAAAAGATTTTGAAGAAAATTCGACCATTGCGTATAAGCATCGACCATTAATTGACATTCTTCTTCGGGAATATCTTCGAGTGCAAGCGTTTCTTTGATTAAGAGTTGACTAACATAATCACAAAGATGTCCTAAGCAGAACAAAACAAAAAAACGAAAGTTTAACAAACGAAACGATTCAAAATGAAAACAATTCACCGATAACACGAAAGTAAACATGCGAAGAAAAGACTTTTTTCCAATTGTGGGACAGATTTTCGATTAGCATAACGCATTTATGAATCGATCGTTTGAGCAGAACTTTATTTTCTTCGTCGTCAGTTAGATTATGAAATGCTTCGAAAGAAAAACGAAACGTCTTTGTTTTTGTTTGTTAAAACTCGATTTTCTTCTTACCACCAACTTCTCGAATGAATGATTTCAAAATCTCCTTTTGTCTATCCAATTGATTTTGCAATAAACTTGCTGCTTGATTACGAAATATCGGCACATAATCTACAAATGTAATCGGTTGTTTATCAGCAGTTTTCGATTTCAAATGATAGAATTCTTCGCCAAGTATCAAACATTCATGTGCAACATACATATACGTATTAAAATGCAAAGCTAAAAATACGAAAATTCATCATTCGATTCGAGAAAGTCAGCGGTTTCATCGTCTACCGGTTAGATAAGGAATTTCTTCCGCTTTTTTATTATGTAGATTTCCGTAGATAATCTGAAATAATTCAATGAGATTTCTCGCTGTTGCACAGAGATGTGCTGCATGCGTATCCAATTGATCAGCTTCACGTAAAATCTTTCGAATAAACTCAATATATTCATGTACATGCGCTCTACAAATAGAACAAAGTTGAAATTTCGAAACACATTTGTTCGGCATCTTTTACACAATGATTGTCCGAGGAAAACGAAACATATTGGCATCTAATGCATCCAAACTAATCGTCGGTGAAAGTAGATTCGTGCTGATCTGTTCCTGATATTGAGATTTCAGACGATTATTTTCTTGGAAAAGTTTTTCGTCATCACCGAGTTCGATGGTTTTAAACGAATTATTTACAATAGCATTCGATTGTAATAAATCTCGACATTGCGTTAAATATTTTCGACATCGACTTTTTATGATCGATTCATCGATGTTGCCGACGACCGATGAGAGAACATTCGAGATGGTATTCGATGAATAAAATTCGATTTTCTGTAAATATTCTTCGAAATCAACGATCGTCGTAAGTAGACTACGGAAACTTTCGAGATGTTCGAAATCATTCGGAATGAGATTTAATAAACGTTCGCGAATTAATTCAGTGAAATCATTGACAATGACTGGCGAGAAGACTTTTACTAGACAAAGAGATTCGATTGTTCTACGTGGAGATAAAACGAAAGATTTTGTTTTTTTGCTTTCGAAGAACAAAAGAATTTACTTCTGATTCGATGGTTGAATATGAATCATTCGTGATAAAACATATTGATTTAAGATTTCGAAAAATTCTTTTAAATTTTTTATCTTTCGATCGAATTCTTCAATTTGATTGTCATCATTTTCGTCATTTTCCTCCAAGGAAATATCTATATGATTCGTTTCTTCTTTGATTACGATTGTCATGGATTTTTCCATTAAAATCTCGATAAATCTTTGATAGCAAAATGTTGCAAATGTTTGAATATTTTTCTCAATTAATATTTTCTCTCCTCGATCTTCAATAAATCGACATTGAAACAGTTGATCGAGAAAAAACAATTGAAAATTCAAATGATTCTTTATCGTTCGATCGATGCCATCATTCCAAAGTGTTTGATGTGTTTGATTGAGTTCAATCGTCAGTTGTTTGAACGATTTTTGGAAAGATTCGTAGAGAGGATCATGCTGTTGGTAGACTTTGGTTGGATCTTTGGGAAAGAGATAATCTTCATCGAAAGTAGTTGAGATTGTCTCATACAGAGTTTTAGCATCGTTTAATAAACCTTTTTTACATAATTGTCGACAATCTGGAAACGAAATGAAGAATTTAAAAGGAATGTTTTAAATTGAATTTTACTGTGAATTTGTTTTTGAAGATTAATTAGTTGTTTAAGACCATTGATGAATTGATTTAGATGATGAACTTGATGGTAATTTGAATTGATATGACGAGCATGATCTTCCAGTTTGGTATAATCATCGATTTGTTCGACTAGATGTTGACGTTTATTCTCTAGATCTTCGCATTTGTCAATGAGATTTTTGGTTTGCTCATCGATCTGTTGAATATCATCGGTTTTCGTTTGATATAAATCATGAATTTCATTTTGTTTATGAACGATTTCTTCTCTTAAAGTTGTTTTTAGCAAATGAATTTGTTCAGATGTAATTGATTCTAAAGAAATGTTAAGCAAAAAAAAGGAAATATGTCAGTCTAAACTTACGATCTAATGTTTTAATCTGATTTTTTTCTAAATAATCTCGTAACATATCTGCAAAATAAAATAAATTGAAATCAAATTCGAAAAAAAAAGGAACAATCATATTCGGCTTTAATTTATTTCTTTAAAAGATATTACTATAAAAAAAATCACCTAGAGAAAAATTCAATCACAGGTGTGGATAATAGAAAACGAAAGATTGATTGCAATTTAATTCTAGCGTTTATGTTTCGTGTGTTCGTCAATGGAAAGACTAGAGAGAGAACGAAAGCAGTACATCGTGAATCTATTGTTCACTAGCTCGGTTTTCCAGCCATTTTTTACAAATATCATAGACAGCTGTTTGACCACTTTTTTGAGCATCGTCACGAATTAGACGAACTTTATCTTCTTTACCAAGACGAATAGCAATTAGATAGGCAGCACGTAATTTACCAACAGCAATGTTAACATGAATTCTTGTGTCGTCATTTTTGATTAATTGAATCAATGCATCTTGTTCTCGATTCTGTTGAGAAAGAAAATAGATTTTTAGTGAATAAATTTGATCGACTTACTTGTTCAACATCGGAGCCTGATTCTCGGACACAAGCTTCAATAATATCATCGTGTAGTTTGACATCAGTATAACCATTATCTCGTACCAGTTGTAATAATTGTTGAAGAGAACGATAATCACGACGTTTACCGATTTCTTCAGCACATGGAATGAAGATTTCATTTGCTGACATATTCAATTCCTAAATTTACAACAAGAAAATAAGTAAATACATTCATTCATTACATGAAAATTTACTTTGATTATTTTATTAACTATATTAAATGCATTTGTAATTGAATCTGCTATTGCTATTAAGCCTAGGATAAGTTTAGCCACTACATCTTTCGGATCGAATAAGGTTGGACAATTGGCTAGTTCTTCACTACCATTTATTTTCAATCGTAATAATTGTGCGTGAACATAACGAGTAATTTCAATTTGTAGTTCGACTCGATTTTTATTACTAAAACACAAGCAAAAGATGGTATTTTATAATTGACGCAAAGTATATAAACTCATTAAAAGATTATCGACATACCTTTGAACTTTAGCCATTGTTTGTTCAGAATCGATTTTAGCATGTTGAAAACATTCGAGTGCTTTTTGTAGATGAGTCAAACGTTTCTCAAATAGATCTAAATATGTCGTTCGATTGGCAGTAAATAATTTAATTGATGTAAAAGCGGCATTAATAAAATCATTCATAAATAACTGCAATTGTTGTAATGAATGAAACAGTTCTTGTTCTTTTAAATATGTACAAACAAATCGTAAATGATGTGTAAATGCATTATTATTACGCGATAAAATATGATTAAATAGATGTTTTGTATGATTACGTTTTAATAATGGAAGATAAATATGATCACGGAATAATGTTAACGAACATTTATGTTCAAATGCTTGAGTATACATTTCACGACGAATATAATAATCTAATAAATGCGCATCATCACTGTACGTCAAAAGATAAAACAGAATTTCATCTTGAATAACTAGAAAAAAGAAGACATATTTTTGTTTCGAAGTGATTTGTTTTCAAAGTAAAATAAAATTTAACCTTTCTCTGCTTGTTCAGGTAAACGTGGAATTGTTGAAAGACTATTTAGATATTTCAGACTAGCACGTGTTTGTCCAGCTTGTCGAATCTGTTGTTCAGCTAAATATTGCCATTTCATTGCATATTTCAATGGTAGAGATGTTTCAAGATATGTCACAATATCACTCAACATTTTCTCTTGTGTGACACCGCCACGTTGTTGTTGTTTAGCTACTGCATCGGATGGATCGGTATTTTTCAGTAAACATTTATCAAATCTATCTCGAGCTTCTAGATATTGTCCAATATGAAGATAAGCTACAATTCAAAGACAAAAAGCTGTGAAAAATATTTTCATTATATGAAAAATCTACCCATTCCCCATTGAAACCAAATCGATTGTGTATCTAGATTACATCTCGTTGAAATATCCATTGCTAATTGATATCTTTCATCATCTAGTAATTGATTACGAATTTTTCTCAAAGTATCCTGTTGTAGAAGATCGTTCAAAGCAGGTAATGAGCAATTTGCCATATTCAAACGACTTAATATATCAACAAGATTATTATATAAATCACACGAGGCAATTAATTTCTGTTGTTCAACAATTTCATCATCGTCCGAAACAACAACAGCCATGAGTTTCATTTTAGCCGTAAATAGAAGATTTTTAATGATATTTAAAACAAGACCATAGTCAATTTCTGTATTACGTTGTCGAGTTGACAATTGTTCGGATAGATATTCGCATAGTTTTATTAATAATTTACCACCTTCGTACTGATTCGAATGTAATTCGATTAATGATAAACATAAGGTTATACTCGGTGATTGATCATAATGAAAATCATTTCGAATAGTATCATCACTACCTGTTCCTGTTAGTTGATATTGAACTTCATCAGCTACGATTGGTAAAGTCGGTGTTTCAACACTGTCTTGCTTTTGTGGTGAATCAAGTACAGATTTTTTCGATTTTAATAGTGGACTTGCTGTTGAATAACTTGCACTGTATAAGAATGAATCTTCTTCGAGAATTTGTGGTGTATCATTGACAAGTGAAGTGCCAAAGAGTAAATCGGAATTTTTAATATCCGAGCCCGGATTTTTATCGAGATATAACTGACTGATTGATTGTCGTTTGAATGAAGTAATCGATTTCGTAGTACTGAAAAACAAAAAACAAACAATTGAATCGATTGATGAGAACCAAAAAAAAACAAAACATCGTACGGTCGAAAGTTTTCGAATTTTTTCGTTTGTGGTGTTTGCTCTTGTCGAGGTGCTTGAACTGGCGTTGGATTCTGTTGAAGATAATAATAACAATCATTACATGTTCGTGCGAGACGATCTTTAATGATGGTCGTATGTTGTGAACATGATTTGCAAACCACACGTCCACATCGTCGACAATGATGACGTCGATTGAACATTGAAAATTGAGTTTCTTTGCAACACATGCAAACCGAGACTTCATCATCAGATATCCATAATTTCTTGGATGGTGCAGCCATAGGAACTGTATGTTGACCTCCTGGCGATGTTTTCGGTATTTGATTGCTTAACGATGTCGATAGATAATCTTTGAATGACGATGAGCCAGTTGATTGTGGTTGAGATTTAATCGGAATAGAATTGGCTATTGGTGGACTCTGACGACTAGGTGATGTTGATGAAGAGAGATTTGGATCGAAATCATTGGTACTCGGTCCCGAGAGAGATGGTTTTGGCGATGGTCGTTGACGTAAAGTGAGTAGACTACTATTGCCTATACTTTGTTGTCGACGATTTGATGAAGATATATCTTGAGAATTGTTACGTTGAGTCGTCGATGTTGCTTGTGTAGATTTATTTTCGATATTCGTTTGTTCGTCAGTTGTTTGACGAACATTTAATTGCACACTTTTCTTCGTATAAACCTCAATTAATTGATCGATTTGTTTGATTGGAATTAATTTTTCTAGTTTATATTTTTCAATTAAAATTTTCATTGTTTCAATCGTTGTCTTGGCTATATCAACTGAACTATTCATTAATAATTGTTCAAGAATAACTAACGGTTGACTTATTAATTGTACATAGGAATCTGTTTGTTCCAATGGTATACAATTAAAAAATAGAGCTAAACCTGTTGCTAAAATCGATAATTTCGAACGATCGTATTCACCTTGAAAATGTTCGAAATTCTCATCGAAATGTCCGAGCATATATTGTATCAACCGAAATTTAATAAACAATCGAGAGAATGGTATTGCTTTCGAATAGGTTATTAATTTATTTTTCGATAGATCAGTAATTAATTCCGTACATAAATGCCATTTATCATTGACATTTTCAATTAAATCAATAATTAGAAGAATTTTATTTGCATTCTCAAGATTTTCGACTTTCAATAGCCAATGAATATGTTCTTCGACGAGTTTCAATCGAACACGATTTAATGTTTGATCATCAATTAAATTCTTCAATAGATTCAACCATTTATGTCCCATATCGAATTCTTTTTCATAGATAAACATCGTTGCAACAGCTAATGGATCGATTTGTGAATGTTCTTCAGCTCGTTGCCATGTCAAACATTTCGATGATGTCTTCTTAATAGCCATGTCTTCAATCGACATATTCATTTGATTTTCGTCTGCCGAAATCTTTTCCATACATTTATTAAATTGTGCTAATGCACTTAAACATAACGTTTTGTAAACATACATAATATTCAAACGTTCTTGCAGCAATGGAATATAATCTTGATGAGATTTCTTACATGATGTTAAGCATAAATGTAATAATTTCAAACATGTTGGCCCATCGAATCGAGGTAGATAGGTTAGAGTTGCATGAACTAGCAGATGACAATCACGTACTTTTCGTAGATATTGATAGGCATGATCGGGTTCAGATGCTAATTTAATCAGATTTAATAGAGCTAAATCACGTAGAATTTGACAATAGATCGAATGAACAATAAACGATGGTAGTAATGAATCGAATAATTGTACAATTTCAAGATATTTTTCATTTGTCCAAAGTATTGAACATAGATAAAGTAGAAGATCATGTTGATATGTTAGATCATTGAGGACAATCGAACGAAACCATTCTTCAGCGATGGATGTTGTTGATTCGAGTAATGCTGGTGATAGGAGAAGACTTTGAAAGTAACTATTCAATGATGTATTATCGTTTTCAATGGGTTTATTTTGTACGACTGATTGAACGTAGATTTGAAGAATTTGACCTAATGCCGGTGATTTTTCTTGAACGAATGCAATTGTACGTGCATCGATTAAATGTTTAGGCAGAACAGTTGATTGAGATGAAAGAAATTCAAGTGAATTTGTTGATGATATCGGTGTTGTTGATAGAGATGGAAGAGAATTCGAACGTGTTCGTGCTTGTTTTCTATTCAATTGATTTTCATAGAAATGATAATCGAAATTAATTGAAAAATCATTTCGAATTGAATAGAAATTTTTCTTAATCAAACGTTGTTCATTCATGGCGTAGATGATTTGATTATTCGATGCATATTCACCAACGAATCGATACAATAAATTTTCATCATCCGAAGCAAATAATTGTTCGAAAAATCTTGGCAATGATATTTCAATTGTATTATCACCTTCGTTATTCTCAATTGTAATACAATGTTGAATAAATTCTCGTGTTGAACGTTGCAATTGTTCGGCAATGAGCTCAGGCATGAGAACAACAAATGGTATCGATGATGTCAAACAATCATTTAAAACTAAACCGATTTGTATTCGTTGATAATCTTTGAATACAGGTGCGTATTGAATCATGGGATTGTTTTTATCGAATTGAAAATTCAAACCATCGATTGGATTCGTTTGTTGAAGAATATAGTATCGAATATCGAATAGAGACAGTTGTTTCAATTGACCGAGATTGATACGTGTTGTTATGAGAAAAAGAAGACGTTCAAGTTGATTACGAAATAGATTCGTTGGTGTTATTGCTGATGTTGTCGAATGTATCAATTCCAAATGGGAGAGTATGAGAAAGAAATTGTAAAAATTCGTAAAAAAACAAAGACGTTCTTCGGTTGTAGCCAAACGATCGAGATCGAGAAAGGTTAACAATGGTAACGTATTGAGAATGTCTTCGTATTCATCGAGACCAAATAATTTATCAATATTTTCAACGGATAGATACGATTGAATTGATTCGCCGAGAGCTTTTCGAATGCAATCAAGAAGTTTAATTAATAAAGTTCGAATGAATTTTTCTGGATGTTCATCGAATGTTTGCGGTTCATGTTGATATTGATCGATTCGATTGGTTAATCGACGAAGAAATGTTGCTGAACGTCGAACTTGTTTTTTTAAATTGCCACTGAGAATGGAAAATGACTGTTGTCGATTGTAAAATGTATCTTCATTTTGTTGCTGGAGAATTGTCATTCGTCGTGTTGAAGATAACGACGAAGATGCAATGGTTTTATCGACGAATAGTGGACGAATAATATTCAAACTAACGGCAAGTGAAATGTCAATGTTAAGTTTCGATGTTAGCAGTTGTAATTGAGTGAGATCGATATCACTCGATCGAGAAACAATACGATGAACGAGTGCAAGTGGCGAATGTTTCGATAGATCGAGATTCGACGACATGTCACTCAACGGAAATTTTTCGAGAAGAAGCCGAAAATTTTGTAGATATGTATGAAAAATTGAAAAATAATTTATATAACTCGTTTGTTTGTTTGTATACGGTTGATTTCGAACATAGGTAATGAGATCGATTTTAGCTTGTGAATCATTTTCGAACAATTCACTCGTTGATTTAACTTGTTGTTCGATCGGAAGAGAACTTTGTTCGTTAATATAATACTGTCGGCAATGTTCGTCAATACGTTTGTAATACTGAAGAGTTTTCGTTGCTTTAATACCGTCTAATGGTAATGTAACATCGAGTGCAATATCTTCGAATGATTGATTTGGCGATGCATGCGTCAATTGAAGATAATTGCTGATCATTTCATTGAGAGATTTGATTCTTGGCGATGAAGTATTCGTTGATGAATAGATAGCACGTAACATGGGTAGCCGATGTTGAGACATATCGAAGAGAGTCTTACTGATTGTCATTGTTGGCGCATTGATAGCGAGATCGAATAATGTTAATGAAAGAAAATATTCGTGATCGAAATAAGCTGATGATGGCAATGTTGATGAAACAGTTTGTGTTTGAGCAAGTTCAAGTAGAGGTGTAATATCGTTTTGTAATGATGAATTGCCCAATGCTGATGAAGCGAGATTAGCTAGACCAGCGAGTGGAGATGAAGGTGTAGGATTCGATTCGAGTGATATTGATGATGAATAGGATGTTGATAGTTGATCGACGGTATCGTGAAAGAGTTTACTGAATTTAGCTTCGACTGCAAGTGGATGATCTTGCATATTGAATAGCTAAAAAAGTAAAAGATCAAATACGTATTATTTTGAATTATGATAAAGAGAATTGAATGGTACTCGAATGACTTCATTAGCTTCGGTGATTTTGCCTTCTTTCAAACAAATAGCAAGTAGATTATCACGAGCCGAGAGAATTTGCGAGACTAATGGCGATGGAGTATTTGCTTGAGGTGAATTCGGAGCCAGAGAACTGACACTGAAAATTTCGATTGAGAAAAGAATTTTTACGCTTTTTTGTTTACCTTCCAACACTACCGGATAGTAAACGTGATCGACGTTTTCCACGATTTGAATGTCGATGTTTTGCTAAAACATGAAAGTGAAGAATGTTCTTCTATTTAAATAAACTTACAAATTGGTAGAATAAGATTTTTAATCGTTGGATTATCAACTAAATTTTGTTCACGATCGATTCCATCGAGTTTATTATCTTGTCCATCGTTAGTCGTTTTATTTGCAGTTAACAATTGATATCTCCACAATGTTTCACTAATAATCGTATTTAATTTTGTTGCTCGAATTGTAAATTGTTCACTTGAACTTATCGAACAACCAAGAAAACAGTTATCTAATGAATTTTCTAATTTAACCGTCGCTTTATCAGTTGCTTTAGCTTTGATTTTTTGATACAAATCTCGTATTTCAGCTAATCGATCACGAAGAAAACATAATAATTGATAGAGTATATCTTCAGTGATGATAAAACCAGTTCGAGATATTGCTTGTGCATGTGAAAGACTAACTGAACTCATTGAACTACTGTGAATCGAAAGATCATCTTGAGTATTTTCTTCGAAATCATTGTCATATCTTCGAATAGATACTTGTGTTCGAATACTTGGATTTGTTGACGTATGTGTATCATCATTGGCGGTTCCGTGACTTTGTAATGACGAAAGAAATCGTTCCGATGCTGTATTTGTCGATTGATCGAGTGTTTCAATTGTTTCCTCGCCTTTCAATTCACTTTGTTGAATTAGAACAAGTGAGAAAATATTTTCTAATAGTTCAAGACGAAAACGTAATGGATAGATTTGCTCGAGATAAGTTTTTGTTTGAGCAAAATAATCGTCGGTTATTTCATTTGATGATAAAAGTTTTTCGACAACACTATTGATGGATAAATAACCGAGAAAGATCATTGTTGAACTCGTTTGAGGCAAACGAACCGAACCAAGTCGGCCCTCCGGCTCGTCAAGCCAACGAACTTCTATATAAATACAAAAGAAAAACATCAGAAATTTCTTATTAAACAATAAGTCGCACCTTTCTTTTGATCTTCATTTTCATCGTTGATATCTACGGCAGTTTTTTTTAGTTTTTCTAAAATCTCTTCGGAATCAATAGATGGCACGTCTAAATATCGATGAATCAATGACAATGGTGAATTCGTATGTAATAATGCCAATAAATCCGACATATTCGGCAATGGTGATGCACCGTCATGATACCTAAATTCATCACAAATCAATATTTCGTCACACGAAGCAAAAAGAAAATCGATTTTTAGCAAAACACACGCGCACTTACAGATCAATTCTAGAACAAAAGACATATCAAACTTTAAATTAGTCTCTCTTTCTCAAAAAAAAAACAGAACTAAAATAGCCGACATTAGTTCATTTCTCTCTCTCTCTCTATTTACCGACGAACAGTGTAAAGCCAAGTAATAAATTCCGTATGCGATTGAAACAATTTCAAACATTTCTCAAACGTTGAACTTTTATTTTTCAGTGAATCCATCAAACCATACAAAACAATTGCGTCATTTACTGTTCGAACATGTGTCCAAGCAAGAAGAAATATGTATAGATGTAATGATGACAATTGTTCGATGCTAAGCAATTGATCCAATGATGAATAATCACGATTTTCAATTAAACTAATCGAATCATTCTAAATAAATTTCAGTGAATAAAAACGAACTGAATAGTTTCTATTGTCTTACGAGAACACAGGATATTAAATCTAATTTATTCTCGATTAAATATAAATAAATTTCTTTCCAAAAAAATTCTTCATTTTCAAAAGAATTCTTTTTTAGAAAATGCAAAATAACGGTATTATTATTAATTAATTCGCGTCGATATTCACTTTCTAATTCACTTAAAAATCTCGCCAGATAACCATTATTCAATGTACATTCATACAATGCTTTTAAATTAAATAATTGATTTGGTTGACTTGCATAGATAACAATTTTTTTCAAGATATCACGAAATAATAAACGAAATTCATTGCTTTCACATGAATAGAAATGTAACGAAAAAAGAAGATCAATAAGAATCGATCGTTGTTGTTCATTGTTGAGAGTTTTTAATTGTTGAAAACAGATTTCAAGTGCACGTTTATGAATTTGAATTAACCAAAGTTGAACAGCTGGCAAATTGGAATGTAAATATAAACGAATCAGTGAATGAACACGAGGTATTTCATGAAGCCATAGATCGACGAGAAAGTCGGCCATCGAATCAGTTAGAAGATCGGATGGAATAGCAGTTGTATTCGTGTGTAAACGTTGGAATTCCTAGAAGAATTCGATGAGAATTCAACGAAAGAATTCATCGTATGAACATACTTGAACAACTTGAGCACTCGGTTGAATATCACCAACAGCGAGAAGATAGTGAAATATTGCATCGGTTTGAATGGAATCGATTAGTTTCTTAAATATAGAACAAAGATTTGAAATGATAAAAGAGCCGAGAATTTTGTTTTCGTCTTACTGTATCTAAATATTGTTTTGATCGACATTCTTCAAGTAGAAGCAATGATAAATGAAATGGTGTTGGTACTGCATTTGATCCTGAACAATAAGCGGTGGGATTTCGAATAATATCTGTCAGAAATTCTTCAAGATTGGTATTCAATTGTAAACGTTTCTGATGTAGAATTTGTAGGCAAGTCTTTGCTAATTCCCATTGTCCCAAATGAATTTGATTGCAAAATGTTTGATATAATTGTTCAAGATTTCTTGCATCGACATCGACAAATTCGTGTCGAATTTCTAGAACACTCATTCGAGATGATTGTCCTTTTGTTTTGGATCTAGAAAAAAAAACGAAGGCCAACATGTTAGAAGAACTAATTCTTTGAGATAAACAAAAGCAGAGAAAAACAGAAAAGAAAAACGAATGAAATGAACTAAATCGATGAAGATCTAAAAGCGTTTCCAACTGCCAAATAAACCTTTCGATTGTTTTATTGGATTATTGGCTGCTTCAGCAGCTTTACGTTTTTGTTCTTCAGCTTCCTAAACACACAACACAAAAGATTTTTGTTCTTTTTCTTTTCAAATTAAATCTTTATTTTACCAATAATGCATGTTGTCGAAGTAGAAATGCTTCGAGTGGATCGGATTCTTGATTGTAATGATCGAGAACATCTCGAACATCTTCAACACCACTTGCAGCAATCACTAGAATTCGACGAAATAATTTCAAAATCAAATCAAACGACGCAAACAAACTTCGAAGAAATGATGCTAAATGAAGTAACTCTCGATCATCTTCTTTGCCATCCCATTTTTTCAATCGATGTAAAGCATTACGTGGTTGTAATTGATAAGCTTTCTCGTCCCAATCGATGTAGATGATCTTCTTCAAATCACGATTCAAACAAGATAAATCCTAGAAAAAAAAAGTATTTTGTTTTTTGTTTGTAAATATTTTTTATTCAATTGTTTTTTACTTTAACATGAGCTCCATCAAGATATCGAGTATTTTCACGATATAATCGATGCATTATTCGATGTTCTGAATCCATATTTTCAATAACAGATGCAGTTTGCTATGAATACAAAAAACATGGCGACATTTAGTTTTATCGAACATCATTATTAACAAATAAAATGAAACAAACGAAAATTATCTTATCTCTTTTATCTCTCTCTCTCTCTTTCGAGAACAAAAAACGAACGCTAACTGGTCAATTCTCATACCCATGGAGTTTCTTTTGTATAAATAACAACTTCATAGACAGGATATCCAATTTCTTTGATAAAATAATCTAAACCAGGACGTTTCTTAAATCTCCAACCGGTATTATACGTCCATTCAGGACTCAATAAAACGCCTGACATTTCAATAACCAATGTATACATTGGTTGATATGGTGCTGGCAATGGTTCGGGTAATAACATGTCACTTGTTGGATCTTTAATTGTTTGCCAATAATCTTTGACACTTGAAAACGAACGTTTTAAATATTGTTGCCACGTAGGTAATTTCGAATATTGATCTTCAATAATATTACCATTTTGATCAATTTGTGGAGCACCGAACACGAAAATGACGTAGCCAAGTGTTGATATAAGCCAAACACCGAGAAAATAGCCCGTATATTTCAACATTTTCATGTCCCATGCTGCTCTCGACTCACGATCGCGTTTTTCATCATCGTTTTCTTGTTTCGTATATTTTGGATCGGTCGATGTTTTTGAAAAAATAAATGGACTTTTACTTTCATTATCGTTTAGAATCGATGGAGGTTTTTCTTGTTGAAAATAGATCGCTGATAATGTATATGTACGGTGATTTACTTGAAGTGTTCTAAGGGTCTTAGGTAAAGACCAAACTTTCTGACAGATCAATCGTGATCGTAAGATGGAAAACATTCAGATTATCTGAAATTTTGTTGAATAAAATAGAAAAAATATAAATGCCGAATCATTGAAACGAAGTATTAGACTGTTTTTTTTTGTGTTTTATAAAAATCAAAAAATCGTCACAGAAAAAAAAAGAAAATAGATGGTTGTTTATTTCATAACAAAATAATATTTTAGCTTTGAATATCTTTGGCATCTTCTGTGCCTTTAACTTGACTATCCAATTCTGTTTGTTTAGCTGCACGAACGGCTGGTGAATCATTCAATATACCTTTTTTAGTCGAATTATAAATATAAAGGAATGCTGCAGCTAACAATGCAATTTCCAAACAGATAATAAAGAAGATTTCTAACATAAAATAACCATAGGAATCAAGAATTAAACCAGTGAAAATATTCCTTGAAAAGATGAAACAATGAAAATGAGAAGATCTACGTATTTTATGTCAAAGATTTTTACATGATAGCAAGACCAAGATTTTGAATAGCTTGCATGAAACCATACGCTGTGCCTAACATACGTTTCGGTACGAGAAAAGCTACCATTGGCCATAATGATGCTGCTACAATTGAATAGGAAATTCCCATGAGAATATTAGCAACAACTGGATGGACATAAAGAAAAGCGAGTAGTGCATGAGAAATAATTGTTGTTGTTATACTGCCCATTAACCAGAATAGATTTCGACCTGTTCGATCAACAATAAAGCCGAGCAATGGCGAAAGAACAGCTGACCTAAATGAAAATCCAAACAAATATTTTCATATTGTTTTTCTCAAAAATCTATTTCAAACTAACATTAAATAAACTAAACTATTGCATGCGTTAGCCCAACTTGATGAAAGATTATATTTGGAAATGTATAGTAATTGTGCTGAAGCAATAAATGGAAAGACAGCAACATAGTAAAATACACAAATAATAAACACAGAATAAAGTGGTGCACTGAAATGTCGAATATCTCGAATACGAAATTCCTCATCTATAAAACAAAAGAAATTCAAAACGTATTCAACATATTTTCATTTACCTGGATCAGATGGTGAGTCTTCTTCTGCTACTCTTCGTCGTCGATTGTCTAATATCCATAAAAGTAACGCACAAATAAACGATATCACACAAGTTGAAACCGCAATCAATAAAGTCACACCAATCTTATGTGGACCCGTCATAGTTGGATCAAGTGATTTATAAATTAGTAAAATTGTATTCAAACAAACAATACTTCCCTTAAATATAATGTAGAAATCATTTTTTTTTGTTTGTTTAACTAATAAAAAAAACCTACCACTCGTGCAAATGACAATTGTAAACCAAAGACAAAATTTAATTCTTTACCAAAAAACCAAGAAACAGCATAGGCATTCTGTGCACTAGCCAATGATTCACCACCGATACCGAAGATAAATCGACCGGCATCCATCAACCAAATGATATTATTATAACCACCGATACCGAAAATAAACTGGCCAAGAAGACAGAATAAACAGAAAAGTGCAGCACCACGTGCAACACCAAGCCATTTATCAATTACAATTCCACCGACAGCCGCAAGTCTATTTTACAAAGAAAATCATTTTATCATTGGTTAGATTGATTTTCTTGTTTTTACACAACATTTGGCCATGAATACCACGAAAAGAAAGCTGTAAATGTTGATGATGTGATTTTCAAGTCATCTTTCATAACTTGTTCTAAACCAGTTGGATTATCGTAACAATAATATGAACCTTAAAAAGTCAAACAAACGAATTCGAATGTAAAAATTCGTAATTCAATTTTCATACCAAACGATAGAAAACACATCAAGAATAAGGCTATCCATTTCATATAGGGTCCACGAGGATCTAAAATTCCTCGACGACCAGTCGTGACACTCACTAATCCAACTGTTTCATCGTTACGTGAGTCCATTCGAAGTTCACGATGATATTTCTTCTAGGTTTAAAGATCTCAAATAAAAAAATGAAAAGAAGAGAAAAACGAATCCGTAATGATGATATACGATGATAACAGCATATCTCCATTATTTACTAGTCAACCAACTAACCAAACCAAATTAGATAACGACAGTAACAAGGGAAAGTTTTCGAAAAATATTTTTCATTGCATGAAAAAATAAATAATCGATAATCAGTTGCTTGCTGTCCGATTGCGAGAGATTCATTTTTATATTCTCGACAGAATTTGGTTCGTTTAACTGACATCTATTATTTTCGATTGGATTGGTCATTTGTACCAATGAAAGAATTCGTCTATTTCATAATATTTCTTTCAATTTAAATCTCGACGGTTCTATTCTACTCCTGATTGATGTCGAAAGTCAAACGTTTAATAATTCTCGATTTAAATGGTTTACTAATCCATCGACTTTTCAAAGATGATTATATCAAATCAAAATCTGTACTAAAAACACAATACAATCGTGGCCGATTGATTGAACCTGAAATCAAAGGTCGTTTTGCGATTTGGTTTCGTCCGGATGTCAAAGACTTTCTTTCGTGGTTAATGGATCATTTTCATGTTGCTATTTGGTCATCAGTTTTACGTCATAACATCGAACCAATTGTCGAATGTCTGTTACCATATGATAGTGATCGTGAACGATTGTTATTCTGGTGGAATCAAGAACATTGTACGGTTGAAGAAGATCCAAATGCAACAGATCCAAAGAAAATGAAAAGTTTTTTTAAATGTCTGACAAGCGTTTGGGACGATGCCGAGATCAATGATCGATGGTTAAACAGTCAATCGAATGCAGACATTAATCTACGAGATCATACATTGATTATCGATGATAATATTTCGAAAGTACGAGATAATCCGAAATTCACAGCCATACATCCACGTACATGGAAATTATTTGAATTCGTCGATGGTAATCCACAAGAAATTCGAATATTTAAAGATGAAGTTTTGAGTGAAAATGGTGAACTAAGAAAATGGCTGGAGGGTTTACTCAAATGGGATGGTACAGTTGCAGAATATGTTGAAAATCATCCGTATCACGATCCACCCATCGAAGAAATTCAAAATAGCGATGATAATAATAGTAGTTCTTGGGAATCTAGTTGGTGATTTTTCTCTTTTTGCTTTTCATAATGACTTTGTTAAACGAGAGTGTTTGTGTGTGTACGCGTGTTTATTTTTTAGATGGTTAGTTTAGATGCTCAATACGGTCGACATAGTGGAGTAAAAACTACATTCCTGTCGAATTGTTTGTTCACAGTTTTTTTGCTTTTGTGATATTAGGGTATGTCGTTTGAAAATCAATTAATAAATACAACGGATGATCAATTCAATGAGAATACACCGTTAATTTTCAATACTCAACAACAATATCGATCTGTACGAACTACTTTCGTTATAATTACTCATATTATATTCACCGTAATATAAAAATAAATAAACGAATTTGTATTTTCAAAAGGGATAGAATTTCTTTTTTTTTTAAAGATTTTGTTCGAATTTCTAATTATTCTCTTTCCATATTTATGCTACGATCTGCATGTATCGAATCCATGCAGTCAGTATTCAGCCTATAATATCTCATTATACATTCATGTTGGAGCATTTTTTCTCTTTATTCTCTTCGATCGGTAGGTATTAAATGTTCAGATTTTCGAAAGTCTTAAATTTTTCCTTCATTAGTTTATATCATTACTATCAAACAATCTCAATTCGTCATGGTTATTTAAATTTCGATCAACAAACACGAACACTTCGTCATTTACCACTGATTATTCTTTCAATTGGTAATAGCATACTTATTGTAATGATAAAATCATTCGAACAATCTCAATCATCATTTCAACCATGGCATGGTTTAATTCTGTTGGCTACAATTGAAAATATATTGATTTTGCTTATCTTAATACGTTATCTTGGTTTGCGAAAATTTGTTGATGAAAAGAAATTAAAAAAATTCTTTATTTAGTTTTGACTATGAATTTCAATAAACAATGTCTTCGTCCCGATATAATACAAGAAGATGATCTATCAACATTTCTTCCTGCACATTCAACAACAATTGAAATCGGTTTTCGGTTAGTTACTAACAGCAAACGTAAATCGAATTGATTTTTATTCGTTTTTCTAGTGATGAAAGTTTCAAAGATAATATTCTTGAAAAGCAAGCAGATTTAATTCGTTATTTACGTGAGCGTAATAATCAATTAACTCGTCTCGTTCATCAATCTCATCGTACATAAGAAAAAAAAACCTTTGATTTGATCTTCTTTTTTTTGCTGTTCATTATTTATGTAATAAAAAAAATACAAATTGCATGTTCAATATAATTGAATTTCTGCCGAAATCAACCTCGAGAGAATCGATATGATGTTAAAGATCATCAGTAGCTAATTGATATTCATTTATTATAATCAAGATTCGATCATAACCGACCTTGTTTTTTCAATGTGTTGATAAACAAATCAATGTAAGAATCTTTTATTCGTCGAGAAACATAAACGAATGATTATATCTTCATTTACTGGACCTATACATACAGAGATGAGCTTTTTCTTCTCGAAAAACAAAAAGGAAATGACATCCTATCGTCATCAGTCAAAACTGTCGGTGTCATTAGGTATCCGGATATGATGAAAAAAAAAAGACAGAGAAGAGAAAGTGTAACCTATTGTACGTATAGTAATTAAAATGTCGCACGAGAAAACGTTTTACTTTTTTTTCGTCTTCTTCTTTTTCTTCTTCTGTACGAGAGGGAAGGTTAGAAGCCACATACTGTGAAATAATTAATCTAACGTAATAAATTCCTCATCTCATCTTCTCTTCGTGTTTCTTTTGCATTGTTGAAACTATGTAGAAAATAAATGATGAATTGTATTTGTTCAGAAAACTTGAAAAAAGGTCAGAAATTCTTCGGAGAGCAACGAGATTGATCGAAATAATAAACTGATTTTGACAAGTTGAAAGAATATCCATTCGTGCATGAAACAATAATTCCATTGACAATCATCATTTGAATATGTCTGATGTCGTCTCTTTTCTTTTTCTCTTGTACATCAATGTGCAAATGAACAAAATAGAATTGTATATTTGGTTGTACATTAACTACTGATGCTCTTTTCCTTTCTCTCTCTCTCTCTCTCTCTCTCTCTGTCTCTCCCGAGAGAAAGAGAACAAGAATATGTAATCATTGATTCTCTTTGTGAACATATTCTATTTACTCATCATCGTTATCTATATATGAATCAAGAATTGATCCTCTTTCGTCGAGAGTTTCTTTCTTCGTATTTTTTTTTATTGACAAATTCATTATGATTCGAATCGAATAAGAGAGAAACGAATACATAGGAATTCCTCTCGATTGAACTTTAACTTGACGTAATAGGAAAAAAAATTTCTATTCTCCTCGTCTTTTTTTTTCGACACTTGTATACAGATTAACGTCTTCAGTTCATTATTTCTTTGACCATCATAATCATCATGTGCTCAAGAACGATTCTCGGTAATTTAATTGAGTTTATTGAATTTTAAATCTTTCTTTTATATATTTAGTTTTCTACATTTTAATTCATTATTCATCATGTCTGATTACAATTGATAATCGAACAATAACAGAAAAGCAAGGCCGAGATGTCATACTTACATGTCGATTTGATAATTTAAATGAAAACGATCATGTTATGTGGTAGATGATGATGAAATTTGTCGTTTGACATCAAATTGCAAAAAACGTGTTTTCTTTTTTTTAAGGAATAAAAATGAACATATACTTTCGATTCGAAATGATATTTCAGGCGATCGAAAAAAATATGAAATATTAAATAAATATGATTTAATTATAAAAAATGTTGATTATCAAGACAATGGCCATTATGTTTGTCAAAATTTCGAACAACAATTATGTCGAACTGTTGATTTAACAATTTTAAGTAAGTGAGCGAACACATATGTCACTCATTGTTCACAGTTGGATAGCTATTTATCTAAGAAGGTGAAGGCTATGCGAATGATTGATATCTAACTGTTCGACTTAATTGTTCTTCGTTGAGGAGAAAGTTTTTCGAAATATTATTCTAACATTTATTCATTTTTAGCCAAGCCAAATCAACCGAAAATTGAACAAATTAGTCAACATTTAATTGAAGATCTTCAAGGAGATTTTGTCTGTTCGACATATGGTGGATATCCAGCACCGAATTTTCAATGGTTTATCAATCAGCAATCGATTAATCAGTAGATAGAAGAAAAAGAAAACTTCGAAGTATTTTGTTTGTATTTTTTGCAGAACATTTTATCGAAATTCAGTGACAAATAATCGTTCGACAAGTGAACTCAGTATTCGTTTAGACAAAAGTCTTCATAATTCATCGTTAATCTGTCAAATCGATAATCAAGCTCTTGATAAACCTTTAACAACCATTTATCGATTAAATATTCTTTGTAAATAGAAATAAAAGAGAGTTTGTTTTCTTTTTTCTGAAATTTTCTTTCTGTTTTATTCAATAGATAAACCACAAGTACATCTATATGAAAATCAGACAAAAATTTCGAATTTAAATTATCTTGTCAATGAAAATGAATATTTAATAATCAATTGTCAAATTGATTCTAATCCGCAAATCAATCATCCGATAACTTGGCTGAAAGATAGTGTTTCATTAATGGAAACATCATCATCATTAATCTTACGAAATCTTCAGCGAATTGATAATGGAGAATATACATGTTTGGCGAGAAATCATATTGGTTATGGTCAATCATCGATATTCATTCGTGTTCAATGTAAATTTAAATACGATTGAATTTTTTAGGTTTTCTATTCAAATTTCTTTAGATTCACCGATTGTTTACATTCAAGGTGGAGGTTTAGTAAATGAAAATGAACGAGTAGCTTTAATCTGTCAAGTTGATTCGTATCCATCAGTTGATTATTATCAATGGTATAAGAATAATGACAGATTAAATGTTAGTTCGACGACATCGAAACTTATTTTCGAGAAGATTTCAAAATTTGATCAAGGCATGTATATTTGTATGGTTAAAAATACACTGAAATATTCGAATGGAAGTTCAATCGAACGATTTAATAAAAGTCAATCACAAATTATTGTTCAATGTAAGTTAACACGTTGGCAAAACAAATTGATTTTATCTTCAAATTTAGACGCACCAAAACTCTCGACTCAAGCGCCCATTGTTGCCGAAGATCTCCACGCAAAAAATGTTACTCTATCTTGTCAAATCGATTCCTATCCATCATCTGTCATATCATGGTTATATCAAAATCGAATTCTTTTCAATTCACCTAAATACAAAATCATTCAAAATGCATCATCATCCTATCTCATTCTAAATGAAATACAATCATCAAATGATTATGGCATCTATTCATGTAATGCTTCGAATAAATTCGGATATAATTCGACAACTATCCAACTGAGATCAAAAGGTAAATGATCGGAAAAAGAAGATTAGATCAATATTGACACCTACTGTGCTCTGATATTTAAACATCGATTTGTCTTACAGGTCTACCTGACATGCCAATGGATTTCAATGTTACTAATGTGACTTACTCGAAAATTGGACTCAAATGGAAACAAGGCTTTCATGGTGGATCGAAACAAACATTTTTAGTTACAATTAATAATTTAATTACGAAAGAAACCGATCAAGATTCTTTACAATTGACAAGTAAATAGAAACGTGTTGTTATAAGAAAAGAAAATCTTATTTATAAATTAGATCTTGAACATTTGAAATCCTATAACATTTCAATTCGAGCATTGAATCAATTAGGACAAAGTGAAAATTATACATCGATCATTGTTCAAACGAAAGATGTACCAATTAATAATCAAGGTTATTTCGATGATAGCGTATTTTCTTCAGAAAAGAAACGAACATTTTGTGATACATTTTCAGATTTATCAATTATTGACAAATGTTACTTGAATCTTCGAGATCGAGCATTGGAATATCGTTTAGATAATGAAACGTTTCATTTAATTAAAATTCCTCTTTGTATTCGAATTAATCTTTCGAATGAGACGAGTCTTTGCGAGAAAATAGTCACATCAACTGGCATCATTCAATTGAATCAATCGGCAATCGATTCGATTTCGAATGTATCGATTTGTTTGGATGAATACGAAGAATTTTGTGGAGAAACCTATCCGATTGAAATCAGTACGGAAAAATTCGAATTTTCAAAAGCAAAAATCTATATTGATTCGAATCTTTTAGAATCATTTCGAACATTCGATTGGATGTTAATCATGATTATTTCGATAATTTGTTTTGCTTTTTTATTATTCGTTGTCGGTGTCATTTGTTTAATATGTAAATGTCGACGAAGACGACGAGAGAATACTCATCAACAACGAGATAATTTCATGATTTTAACATCAAATAAAACAACAAGTGAACAACCAGTTATCATCGAACCGGTCTTATCAAATTCGACAAAGTAAACTCGAATTGAATTCTTGAATAACACAAAGAAATATTTGTCTTCTAGTCCGAAGAAACTCTTTTCCAATGTCACATATCCTGAATCGAATATCGAACCATCGATCTATACGAAATTACCTGAACTTGAACGATTCAATCAAGTCGATCAACGTAAACATTCAATGCATTCAAGTGATCCAATTCTTTCGTCATCATCATTATCAATTTGTGATCCATTCGAACGACAATCGATGTCAATCGAAAAAGATCTTAATCTTTCTCAAGCACAATACATTGGCTACAGTTATCCAGTTAAAGATGACCAGGATGAAAGTGGCTATTCAACACCAATGAAACATTCATCATTGAATAAGAAAACTGTTTATGAAGTTGTTGTCTAGTATATGTAATTACGTTTACAGTATTAGATGGAAAAAAATATATATATAATGAACTCTTCTTTGTGCTTTTGGTGTTGTGATTCAATAAGAAAAATAACGTAAAGAAGATTATATATCAATTTAGAATAGAAAAGAACAAGTTTCCCATTGTGAATTGACCTTTTGTTGTTCTCTGTTTGATAGACAAAATCTTAGACGAAGTGTTGTTTATAAAATATGTTTGCAATCATTTTTCTATTTGTAGTAAAATCTTTTAATGATAACTTGTCCTATTCAGAAAACAAAACAAGGCAATCCAATATACAGAATCGAAGTAGATTTTACTTTTTTTCCTTACGAAGAATATAAAAGTAAATATTTAATTTCTCTAAGTAAATAGTTCACATGCAATAGACGAGATTTTTTTTTCTAAATATCGTTTTCCAAAAATCAATGTTATAGACTAGAGTTTATTTGACTAAATAATATCACAAAACAAAGCCGAATGATTATCTATGTATATAGTTGAGTATTGTGAAATTAAAGGACACGAATTTGAAGCATCAATGTGAAAAGTACTTCACGAACGAATTGGTTTTTATAGAATTTAGCCATTGGAAATAAAATATACTAGAAAAAAAAACAAAATATCTTTGAAAAAGATGATAAATAATTGTGTTTACTTGAAAAAGAAAACTACGTCGTTTTGTATAGACTTTCCATTCGATCGATGTTTTCTGTGGATCATTTGCATGATCTTTGAATTCAATTGAATTTATTTCTAATAACCAAGAATCAATGGAAAATATAAATTGTTTAGGTTGATCAAGTTTTTCTATTGTTAATACAGAAGTATGATTTCCTATTTAAAAATAACAAGAACAAATAAAATCATTTTCAATTTTTAAATTCAATACAAACCAATGACTGGCATTTTCGTAACTAAACCATATTTATCACCTTTACGAACTTTGGTTACTTGAATATGTGTAATACCAATGATTGTTGGATACCACTAAATTCGAAAAGAAATCATTTAGATGATTTAAAGTTTTATGAATTCAAACCAATGGATATTTATCAATATCTGTCAAAACTCGATAAACATGCGAACGATTGTAGGCTAATGTTGATTGTTTAGTGATAATAAGAGTTGTTTTGTCTGAGGAGATTTCATATTGAGAAAGTATTGAGATGGTTAAGATAAAAATCGAAATATATTTAAAATAAGGTGATGAAAGAATTGACATGATGAATGGGTAATTAATTGCGTTGGTTTACCTGTATGTTTTTTGCTTTCTTTTTCTTTTGTCTTTAAAAGAAAATTTTAGTAAATGACACTTTTGTTTGCTAAGAAACGAACGACATTTAAAGAGGAAAAAAAAGAAAAACCAACAGAATAATAACAAAGAAAAATGCGTTTTCTCTAGTCACAGATGCCACTGACAATGTTAGTAAGAAAAGGAAAGAAAAATAAAAATTTGTGCATTTTATAACCGGCTTTTGCCAAATAAAAATTTATTATGAAAATAAAGAAAAGAACACGAGTTATAGAAAAAAACCGATGAGTTATTTGCAGGATCCTATTGGTTTGACATTAGCTGAATAGTTATTGTTATAGTTGCCAGCTGGATCATAATTAGCAACAACAAAACATTTATTATTTCCACAAGCAATACCCATGCCTAATTTTTTGGTATTAATCCAAACAAGTTGAGTGAAATGACCTGTACGAGATGAAAATCCTGGTGATCCAAAATTGTAGGAAGAAACTTCACTGTACCAATTATCAACTGGTACTGATCCTATATATATATAATATTCATTTTTATGCTAGAATTTAATAAATAGATTAAGTTTATATTTTACCGGCAAGACTACTACTTTGACTGCTGTATGAATAATATAAATTTTCACCATAACCATTGTTACTGTGCTGTAAAGATCCTAATTGAAGTAATTTTTGTGCATAACTTTGAGCAATAGAATTGAGGTTTGCGTCAAGTTGAAGATTTGGCGCACAATGTTGAGCACGATATTTATTTGTTTGAGCGAGTGCTTGGTTTTGAAATTCTGTAAACGATGAAGATGGAGTCGTAGTTGTCGTCTTGGTTGTTGTTGTTGTTGTTTTTGCCGTTGTTTTGGCCGTTGTTTTGACCGTTGTTTTGGCTGTTGTTTTGGCCGTTGTTTTGGCTGTTGTTTTGGCTGTGGTCTTTGTCACTTTTGGTGTTGTAGTCTTTGTCACTTTTGGTGTTGTTGTCTTTTTAGGTCTTATAGGTTTTTTAGTTGTTGTTCGTTCTGTAGTGGTTGTTGTAGGTGGATAAGTGAGCCATGGTGGATAAGTATACCATGGTGGATAGGTATACCATGATGGATATCCTGGCCATCCAATGAAGCCCTGACGTTTAGAAATGGCCGTTTGTGAAGATCGAATAAGTCGTTGTAGAAATGTTCCTTGCTGAGGTTCTTCTCCCGAAATCACGGCAAGAAAAGTGATATATGTGAATATCACAAATAAAATAGTTGTAATGTTCGCCATATTGATATGACAACTCCAGATGATACTCGATTTTTATAGTTGCCGATGAGTAACGATATTTTTGTATTTTTTTTCAAATTACGTTTTATTATTTGTATTTTTATTATTACGTACTATAATTTAAATCAAGGTTGCAAAAATACATAACATATACTAGTTTTATAGTGTGACGTTTTAATCGATTACTGGCTATACGCACTACGTATATAACTGTACTGATTTTGTTTTTCAAAATTCTATTCATGAATATACAGTTTAAAATTTGATAATGTTCACTTAATTCAGTGAGGGTAACTACGTCGATACGCTGACTGAATATAATGTACTCGTTTTTTTCCCCATATTGTGTTATGTCCTTCAACTAGCTTATGCACTGATCAAATCAAATAACAAAATAGTACGTCATAAGTAAATGATTACTAGGCATTAATTAATGTAGTAAAAATGGCCTTGAACATATTTTATGAGAAAATAACATTTCGTAATAAATTCAATTGACGTTAATTAGTTACGAAGATGCTTTTTATTCATTTAGTATATTAAAGTTTGAAAAATATATAGATAAAGAAAAGAAAAATATGATTAAAATAAATCAAATTGTTGTTTCGTGCCGATGAAACTGAACTATTACTTCTTGCAGTATTATTATTAAGTACATCAACAATTATTGTCGTTGTTGTTATTATTGTTGTTGTTGTAGTCGAAGAAGTAACCAACGTTTCATTAGATGAAACTTTTGGTTCTATATGTTCATTATCATTTTTTAGAATATTATTTATCCAATCATAATAATATGATAGACGTGTATAAATTCCTGGATTTAAAGGATCAGCACATCCGTATCCATAAGATACAATACCTACTTGTTCCCAATATTGTCCAGTCCATCTAAATATCGGTCCACCAGAATCTCCTAATTAAAATAAACAAAAACATTCTTTTTATGATAAAACTGAGAATTTGCTGCTCAGTGCTAACCTCCACAGGCATCTAGAATAGAACAAGATATTTCAAATAATCAACAAACAAATATCTTCTTTTGTTTGCAAACCTTTTCCACCTTCTGTTAATCCAGCACAAAATTGTGCAGCTTTATCATGAATTGAATTATTGCATACTTCTTCATCATTATGAATAACATGTACTTCAACTTGTTGTAATTCTATCGGCAGGTTAGATTCAAAGACACCTAATTTTCCCCAGCCAATGACTGTCAATCTCGTGCCATTTGCAATAGAATCTCGATTGGAAATCGATGGTGGAAGTGGATGTATACACGTTTTTGTAACTAATAATCTATTGTCGAATGGCAATGGTTCACTTAGATGTAATAAAGCAATATCATGATTTCGATCACGTTCAACATTTGTAAAATTTGGATGCACATGCATATAATCAACCGTACGTCGAATACTTTGAAAATCAGTTCGATCATTGGTTCCAACTGTAATCCAAAGACGATTAGGAGGATTTGAATTGTAAGGTTCAACGCAATGAGCTGCAGTTAAAATATATGATTCTGATAGAACTGTTCCACCACACCAATATTGATCTTCTTGATGCCATTGAATGGCGACCATCATTGGCCAACTATATTTCAAAGCGTTTTCTCCGCCAACAATTCTATATGGCGATAGAACAACAGGTACTGAACCACAACCACATGTTGACGAAGTATTGCATTGATAAACTTGAGGAGGTTTACTCGGTTTTCTTGTTGTTGTATTTGGTGGTATTGTGATTATTGGTGTTGTTATTGGTTGTATCCGTGGTGTTGTTGTACTAATTGTTGTTGTTGTTGAAGTTATTTCACAAAGATTTATAATCGAATTAATCCAATCAATATAATCAATTAAACGAGTATAAATTCCTTGATTTTGAAATTGTTTACAATCGATACCGTATGTTGTAATACCAACTTGTTGCCAACGATCACGTAACCATTCAAATATAGGACTTCCAGGATCGCCTAAATTCAACTCAAATTCAAAAAGAAAACAAATCGATGGAAAAAAAAACTACATACGAACACATGTATCTATAAAACAAAACAAAGAAAAAATCTTGTATTTATCAATTTTCAAAATCAGAATTTTTCTTTTACCACTTTCAGTTTTATTTAAACTTGCACAAAATTGAATTGCGTGATTTTCATTTAAAACATAACAATTACTCTGTGAACCATCTTGCACTGTAACTTCAATTTGTTGTAACAGATCTTGTTGATTATTTGTCGGACAATTCATCAAACCCCATCCGACAGTAACTAACGATGCGCCCAGTTGCGGATAAAAAGTTGAATCCGGTAGAAAAATGAATCTTTCTGGTAAACATATTCGATTGAGAAAAAGATTATTTTCAAAAATCAATTCTTCAGTTAAATGTAGAATAGCAATATCATGTTTATTTTCATTGATTTGAAAGCCTTGATATTGTGGATGAAAATAAATTCGATCCACACGACGAACAATCGCGTTTTCATCCGACGAATTATGTAAACTAGCACGAATCATTATTCCGAATGTTGATGCATTGACAAGACAAGAAGCTGATGTGAGAATAAATGATTCACTTAGAATTGTTCCCGTACATGAATGTTTAGTTTGATTGTTTAAACGAATTGAAACAATTGTTGACCAACTATGAGCAACGGATTCTGTAGAATTTTGAGAGGATAAACGAACATTTCGACGACCACATCCACAAGGAACAGTATTTCGATCACATTGAAAGATACGTGCAGGTTTTTCAGTTGTAGGAGGTACAGTAGCAGTAACAGGAATTTCTTCGATTGTATCGTTTCCATTTTCAAGACTTTCATCAATCCAATCTCGAAAATAAGCAAGACGTGTATAACTAATCACAGATGTTTTTCTGCAACCATCTTGCGTATATGATGCAATACCAATCTGTTCCCAATGATCTTTCATCCATTGAAATATTGGACCACCGAAATCACCTAAAAAGCATCTTATCAAGACAATTTTTCATAGTCGATAGATTACATACCATAACAAGGACCTACAAATAGAAAATTTTATAAATTAACAAACAAAATGGAAAGCTTTTTTTTTGTTCTATTACCAATACTATCGAAAAGAATGCCTGCACAAAATTGTCGAGTAGCATTGGGCACGATTTGCATACATTTCGGATTTGTTGGATCTATTGCTGCGACCATCATTTGTCTCAATGCATCCGAATCATCTCCAAATGGATTTATCCGCCCCCATCCAATAACTGCCAATGTCGTATTGGCACCTGGATAATTTAATAATTGATCATGATCATCGATTTGCGATGGAATACATGTTCGAGTTAAAAATGTATTGGCTTGAATATCCAATGGTTCAGCTAAATGTAGTAGAGCAATATCAAAATCACTCGCCCATGATGAACCCGTCCAATTCGGATGAATAATAATATCATCCACATCTCGAATGACTTGTATTGGTTGTGATCGTCGATGTATACCAGCAGCAATCGTTACATTAGCCGTTTGAATATTGTCAATGACAATTTCTAAACAACTTGCAGCTGTTAAAATATACGAATCGGTTAGAATTGTTCCGCCACATGCATGTCGAAATGCGTTTCCATCGTGAAAAAAATCGAATCGAATTGAAACAATCATTGACCAACTCGATGGTATCGCTTCTTCGCCATTGATTATTCGATTTGTATTGATTTCGACTTGTTGTCGACCACATCCACAAGGTCGTTGAGGATCACATTGAAAATATTTCGCATCGAGATTGATTATATTCCAAAAGAGAGCAAATGTAAAAACATAAAAATTCATTGTTAGCCAACAAGTCGTCAAATTTGGATTTAACTTGACTTTTATATCAAGGAAAGCTAATATTGATAAATAGATTTTGAAAAGGGATATTCATGTCAATATTTTTCGTATGAATTCTTTTCAAAAGCAGTTCGAGTTGATTTATTTGTCCAGACTTTAAAAGTAAAAACGAAAATATATTCGATCGAATTTCTATTTATTTATGATTTAAAACCGTTATTAAATTTCAACATGTTCTAGTTTGTTATATTACTCAAAATATATAGAATAAGCAAAGTAATAATCTACCAGAGACGATAACGAACGACATCTACATTAATCTCGATGAATACACAAATGAAAAACATTCCTTAATGCACTTATACTTGCGTACTATTATTATTCTTCGAGAAAGCAAGAAAATATTTTCGGTACTAGAAACACGAGATTTAATATATGTCTTTTTTTTCTCGTGAAGTTTTATCATTGAAGAAAACAAAATAAGCACGATTTATTAATAGGATAAAATAGATAAAATAAAACTATACTGTTGGCCGATTTTCTAGGCATTTTCGTCTCTAGATCGAATCAAATTTTGATGGTTTATTAAGTGTAATATATTCACGGTTGAAATAATTTTATCTCATTAATTAATTAAAACGAAACGCGAACGATGTCGATGTCAAAAATTAAACATGCAGCAAAATCATTGAAAACCTTTCAAGGTATTCATTTCGATGAATATTTAGACGATGGTGGAATAGCTGATGAATTAAATAAATGGCTTATTGAAGTATCCTGGGAAGTTGCCAATAAAGGTTTGTCTTCTTTTCTTCAATCAAAAAAGATAAACATTTGTTGTTGTTTTTTGTCAGTCGGTGGTATCTATACAGTTATTCGTTCGAAAGTGCCTATTACTAAGAAAGAATACGGAAATAATTATATTTGTTTGGGTCCATATAACGATTCATTTGTTAAAACCGAAGTCGAAGTTAGTGAATCGAAAAATGAAGCTATCAGAGAAACTGTCAATGAAATGCGACGCTTCGGTATTCACGTACGTTGAAATCTTCATTGAAAACATTCGAATTTTCCTTGTATTTTGAAAACAGGTTGTCACTGGCAATTGGTTGATCGATGGTTTTCCTCAAGTTGTTCTCTTCGATATTGGTTCGGCAGCACATCGATTAGACGGATGGAAAGGTGATTTCTTCGAACATGCACGTATCGGCATACCGTACTATGATCGTGAATCGAACGATGCACTTCTATTTGGCTTTTGTGTGTTTTGGTTTATTGGTACATTTCTTGATCAAATCAAACGTCGACAGAAAAGTTATGTTATTGCACATTTTCATGAATGGTTGACTGGAATTGGATTGATAATGACACGTCTTCGAGGTTACGATTGTGCACTCGTATTTACAACGCATGCAACTCTCTTGGGACGATATTTATGTGCTGGTTCGGCGGATTTCTACAATCATTTGCCTTATGTAATAATCGATTGTTTATTTATCTAAAAAATCGTCGAAATTTATTCTAGTTTAATCTCGATAAAGAAGCAGGCGATCGGCAGATCTATCATCGATATTGTATTGAACGTGCAGCTGCATGTTGTGCGCATACATTTACGACTGTTTCGAAAATAACGGGCATTGAATCCGAACATCTTCTAGGAAAACGACCAGGTTTGTTTATTTGAAATATATTTTAAAATTTTGCAGAAACAAAAGAGTTTTTGAATAGATGTTGTCACACCGAATGGATTGAATGTTCAAACATTTGCTGCTCTTCATGAATTTCAAAATTTGCACGCACGAAATAAAGAAAAATTGAATAATTTTGTTCGTGGTCATTTCTATGGGTAATTTCAAAGATCTAATCGTCATTCTTTTGTTACAAATATTTCTTCAGACATTATGATTTCGATCTTGATAAAACCTTGTACTTCTTTACTGCGGGTCGATATGAATTTACAAACAAAGGTGCCGATATGTTTATTGAATCTTTAGCAAGATTAAATCATATGTTGAAAGTAAAAAAAACTTGATACTAAATATGAATCTATTCGAATCTTATTTTTATTTCAAGGCATCTGGTTCAGATATGACCGTTGTTGCGTTTATGATCTTTCCAACACCAACAAATAATTTCAATGTTGAATCATTACGTGGTCAATCAATTGCGAAAATGTTTCGAGATACAGTACAAAATATTCAAAGTGAAATCGGTAAAAGACTTTATGAAACATGTTTAAAGTAAAAGATTAGTTTATTATATTTGTGTTCTCAAAATTCATTTGCATTTATTCAGAGGTCGTCTTCCAAGTGAAGATCAAATCTTACATCCAAGCGACATAATCGAATTAAAAAAATGCATTTATGGTTCTCAAGTAGATTTCTTTTTTTTTAAAATCTTTTTCGTTCATTATTTGTTCTCCTATCCATTGCATAGCGTTCATCATTACCACCAATCTGTACTCACAATGTGAATAATGATGCAACCGATCCTATTCTCAATGCTTTACGTCGTTGTCGTTTATTCAACGATCGTTATGATCGTGTTAAAGTTATCTTTCATCCCGAATTCTTACGTTCAACAAGTCCATTATTGCCACTTGACTACGAAGAATTCGTTCGTGGTTGTCATTTAGGTGTTTTCCCATCGTACTACGAACCTTGGGGTTATACACCAGCTGAATGTACAGTGTTAGGTGTGCCGAATATTTCAACGAACTTAAGTGGCTTCGGTTGTTTCATGGAAGAACATGTTCATGAACCGCAATCGTATGGCATCTATGTTGTAGATAGACGATTCAAGAGTGGAGATGAATCTTGTCAACAACTTGCACAAGTAAATTTTT
>Ga0209914_1000697_pt1 | contig 41163 bp, 22 predicted proteins | sample ThiBiot_500_plan_FD_183949 | JGI IMG/M metagenome (GOLD analysis project Ga0209914, IMG submission 183949) | Wastewater bioreactor microbial communities from Cape Town, South Africa - Thiocy_cont_500_plan (SPAdes) | ecosystem: Engineered > Bioreactor > Thiocyanate-remediating > Anaerobic-Aerobic...
CTGCAGTCAGCCGGCTTAAAAAGGAGCAAAGAACAATAAATATTTAATTAAGTTCAGTTAAACAATGAGTTTGATCATGATTTGTCTTATTTCCAACTCGAAGTCCTCGATCATTCCATTCATTGTTCTCATCGAGAAAATAACAACCTGATGAATAAACTCTCAATGCGTAATTTGAAGTAAAATTAAATCTTTCATTTGTAATTGGGAGATTCATTTGAGAATTATTATTTAAACAATACGAAATCATTTCCGAGGAATTTAATTCTCGTAAACCGAAAACTAAAGATCGATGATTTCGAGTTTGTTCATTATCAACGAAAAACGAATGAAAATTCGAAGGACAAAAAACAGTCCAACCATCGATTTCATTTAATTGAGGAATTTTATCGAATTTATAAATTAATAAATAACCAACTGACGAATTCAAAGGTTCGATTTCAATATGAACTGAAATCGAGAGAATAGTTGTGATATTAACATAATGGAAATTGAATAATTGTTGACAAGACGTAACATTTTGAAGAATCATTGGAGGAAGAATTCGATTTGGATCTCGAGGAATAAAGATTTCGATTGGATAATCAACAGAAATTTCTTTTCCATCGGAATCGAAAAGTGAAAAAGAAATCGAACGAGAAACATTCGTATTCGCTGAATTTGAAAACGAAGCTAAAGGCTCGACTTTCGATTGAATTCGAATTGATTTTTCTGTTTGATTTGTTTCGATTCGAGAAAAACGTATAGCTCCATTTGCAAATGTTTGATTCGAAAGAGATTCAATTGTTTCACTTTGTAAACTCATCAAAACTTCGGAAGTATTTACAATCGATTGTTGACCAATATTTAAATGAATATTTAAAATAGAATTTAAACGAGAAATTATTTCTTTAACTTGATTTTGAATTTGATTTGCTAATTCTTTTTGTTGATAAAGATTTTTCTCATTTTCATTTAAAAGATTGATTTTCGACCATTCAGATTCTAAATCTGTTTCATAATCCGAAGGAAATTCTATTGCTCTTTTAGAATCTAAATCTAAAATCGTCGTTCTTTGTTGTAAAGGACCGTTGACAGCTGATAAAAGATTCGAAGCACATTGAAATAATTGAGTTGAACAAATTTCTGCATCTTCTTGAGAAATTTTCATCGAAATCGATTGTAAAGCTAAAGTTAGTCGAAAACATCGATCTGCAGCGATTGAAATTGCTGCTCGAGTTAATTCATTTGTTGATTTAGTTAGTTGGACTAATGAAGAAGATTGTAATTTAATACTAGTTGATGTTGTTATTTGAAGATTACGAGTAAAGGAAATTAAATATTCTCTTATTTCCGATTGAGAATTTAATTCTTTTTCGAATTCAATAAGAGCTGATTGATTTAATGAACTATTCGTTGGTTGGCTTTGAGTTGTTAAAGATGAAATTGAAATTGTTGAAAGAGGAATTCCACTTGAAACAGCTTTATCAATATTTTCTTCATTTATTTGATTAAATTGTTGAGAAAAAGAAGTTAATAATTGTGAAACTGTATTTTGATTTCCAGTTGAAAGTAAATTAGTATTCAATTGAGAATCTGTTTCAACTGATATTGATGAAAGATTAAATTTTGTTAAGCAGTTTAATTGATCTCGAATTTCGACAACTAAAATTTGATTTTCTCCTGAAGGTAAATAAACTTGAAAAGATGAAAAACTTGAAAAAGCGATCATCAGCTGATTTGTGAAAGAATAAAGCGAATAATCTTTAATTCCATCTTCATCAAACCAATTTGAACAAGCGATCTCAAACAAAGTTGTTATTGTTCCATTTGATGGAGAAATCGAACAAGAACCATTTTGAGGAGGTTGATTGATCACAAATTGCAATGCACTTGTACTTGTTTCATTTGCAAATGAATAAACAACTTCGAATTTCCAAAATTGAACTGTAGGATTTTGAATAAATAATTGATTTAGCACAGTGAAATTACTCGAACTCTTGCCGAAGAAATAATTTTGAGTTTGATTAAATAAAATCCAAAGAGAAGAATTCGCTTGTCCAGAATAAACATTCCAAACGATTTTCTGAATTGAAGAACAATTTCCAATGCAAAGAGAAAAAAGAGCAACTTGAGTTGTTGGATTTACGAATTGATATTCCAAATTTGGAGAACAAAGAGTTACGATTACACAACCGATGGCGATCATTTGTGGACGAGTATTTTCTATTTTGACAAGAACATAACCTGTTGCTTGTTGAGAAGAATTCAAAATATTTGTCATTTGAACCATAAATTGATAAGTTCGATTCGATTGAAGAGATTTAGAGAGAATTGTTAATGAAGAATTAATCGAATTATCAAATCGAAATCCAGTTCGATTTGTTAAACACGAAGGAGTTGAAGAATTATTTGTTTGATCGTCAATTGTTAATAAATAACCATTTAAATTTGGGAAATTAAATGTTGGATAAATTCGACAATAATATTTATAAATCCATTTCTACGAATTTGAAGAAAAATTGAGAGTTAAAATAAATTGAAAACTTACTTTGCTGTCAAAAGTATTTTCATCAGGATCGACTGAATAAGTTCCTGGATCTAATTTCAAATCTTGTTCGAATCCACTTGTGATCATTGAAGTTCCTAATTGAACAAGATTTGCTGTGATTCCTGATGGAGTTATTTCAACATAAACTGATGAAGAATGATTTAAACTTGGATATTTATTGAGAGTAATAGTTAATTCAAGTTCAAAGATTCCAAAAGGAAGTTTTCTCGATGGAATAAATAATTCACTAAATGTGGTTTCAATTTGAGAATCGAAAGAAATTGCGTTGGAATTATTTTTTAGAATCCATTGACTTCGAATTGATGTTGAATCGTTACAATTCAATTCGATCAAAGAAACGATATAAAAATCTTGACTTCGACGAAATTTCAAAGGATTTATTAATGTTGAACCACTGGGAATTAAAATTATTTGAGGAGATCGACACGCTAACATTTTAACAAAAAAATTTTTCTTTTTGAATTTTTCTTTGAACGATTTACTTTGATTGATATTTGTTGTTGTTGTTGTGGATGTTGAGGTTGATGTTGTTGATGTTGTTGATGTTGACGTGGTTGTTGTTGTTGATGTCGTTGATGTTGAGGTTGATGTTGAGGTTGATGTTGAGGTTGTTGATGATGATGTTGAAGTTGTCGTTGATGTTGTTGTTGTTGTTGAGGTTGATGTTGTTGTTGTGGATGTGGTTGGTGTTGGACCTAAATAATCAAATGAAAATATCGAATCGTTGCTTTTTCCTTTCTCTATTACAGAAATTTGTTGATAAACAAAACTTTTGAATTCGATGGTTACCGTAATCGACAACAAATAAATTTCCAAAACTATCAAAAGCGATACTTTGTGGATCAGACAATTTATTGGATGTTGAACCATATGTTCCCGAACATGCAACAATACAACGAAAACCATTTTCATCTGAACCTATTATTCGATGATTACCATAATCTGTAATGAAAAGATATTTATTTCCATCCAAAATCACATCTCTTGGATAATAAAGTGAAATTGTTAGATTTGCAGATGTACTTCCTGCAACTGTAGTTCCATTTATTTGTCCTAATCGAAATAATTGAATTCGATTATTACCCCAATCTGCAACATATAAATCAAAATTCGTATCAACAAAGATTCCCCATGGATAAAATAACATATTCGAAGTAGAACCCTTAGAACCATTTCCCGCAACTGTTGTCATTGTTGATGAATTTGAATTTAACGATTTTTTTACAACTTTATGTAGACCATTGATTGAATAATATAAAGTATTATTAAGATCAACAAAAAGACCATAATTATTGGAAGAAGAAACAGTCGCGATAGTAGTGGTTTGATTTGAATATGAATTCGAGAATTGAATTATTTGTTTAATTGAAGTTGAATCTCCAACATAAATTTGTCCATTTGTTGTTACAAATATTGACCATGCTACTGATGATAAGTTTGTATATAAAATCAAATTTGTATCATAGGAATTATTCATCCAAATGAGAATTCGTCCGTTTTGACGATTGATTGTATAAATTGAATTATTCGTATCAATGTACAAAGCATAAGGATATGTCCCGATTTGACCACTATTTGCAAATGTGGTTGCATTTTGATTCCAAGTTGAATTCGTCGGAAATATCGGTTGATTATACGATTGACCTTTGGAAAAGAAAAGTTTATTTTCGTTGAAAACATTCGAAAAAGACAAAAATTAACCTAAAATTAGCCTCAGAAGAAATAAAATCATGCAATAACTAATGAAGATCATGATGAAAAAGCAAATGTTTTCATGTCTTAGACGTATTTTATTTATTTATCCTGAGGTAAAAAAGTTGATTTAGTTTGTTGTTTTGAAAGTTGATTGGTTAAAGAAAAACGAAGATATGTTTAAATTCTTGTTCGAAGCCAAGAAAATCGATCGTCAAGTGTCGACGGAAGATTTCTAAAAGCACAAAACCTAAAAATAGTTTTTCTCTCTAATTGTTTTTACATTTCATTTTTCAATCGTCGAATAAACACGAGGAGAACAGCATAGAATTCGAGAAGAAGAACTTTATGATCACAAGTCGATAATCGATGTTAAAATCATTAAACATTCACCCTCACCCTCAAGAATAAAACAAAGATCGTTTAAAAGAAGGAAATTGTTATAAAAACTGACGATATTTGAATGATTGGTTGTAAGCAAAGAACAAAGCCATAGTCGAACAAAACCGACATGACGATCTCTTGAACTTGAAAGATCGATTCGAACACTTGCAAAATGTCATTCGAAATGACGAGAACAGATTTTCCACGTTGACACTTCGTTTTCGCCGTCAAAATCACAAATTTCTCTCTCTTGTTGCTTTAAAATCGTAAAATTCTCTCTATTCAAATCATTTTTCGCTCTAAAACTTTCATTTCCCGTCAAAAAAAATGGTTTTTTGACATCCAAAATCTCAATACTCTCTCTTTAATTGTATTTTCGATCTAAAAACGCAAAATTTCGTGAAAATCTATGTTTTTTAACCTCAAAAATAAAAATTCTCACTTAAAAACTGCACTTTTAATTTAAAAAAGCGAAATTCTCTCGCCTAAAACATTTTTTCCACCTAAAAAACCGGAATTCTCTCTTGTAAAATGTTTTTTTGACCTCAAAAATGAAAATTCTCTCTTAAAAACTGCACTTTTAATCGAAAAAAGCGAAATCCTCTCGCCTAAAACATTTTTTCCATCTAAAAACAAAAAATTCTCTCTTCTAAAATGTTTTTTTGACCTCAAAACGGAAATTTTCTCTATTAAAACGTTGTTTTCACCTAAAAACAAAAAATTCTTTCTTCTAAAATGTTTTTTTGACCTCAAAAATGAAAATTCTCTCTTAAAAACTGCACTTTTAATTTAAAAAAGCGAAATTCTCTCGCCTAAAACATTTTTTCACCTAAAAACAAAAAATTCTCTCTTGTAAAATGTTTTTTTGACCTCAAAAATGGAAATTCTCTCTCTTTAATTGTATTTTCGATCTAAAAACGCGAAATTTCGTGAAAATCAATGTTTTTTTGACCTCAAAAATGAAAGTTCTCTGTCTTTAATTGTATTTTCGATCTAAAAACGCGAAATTTCGTGAAAATCAATGTTTTTTCAACCTTAAACCTCGAAATTCTCTCGAAAAATCAAAACTTGGTCTCTTACTCGAAGAATCGTTTGTTGATAACCTTGAATGGCCAATTCCTTCTCACATACCAACGGTAACTGCTGTAAAACGTCCAACGCTTGGATAATTCTCTCGAAGATCTCGGCCAAAAACCGAATTGTCGTTTTTTTTCCACTCAAATTTCGTCAAAACTCATCGAAATCTCGTTCAATTCGGTTAATTTCTTCTGCTCTTGCAAAATTTCCACAAATTTTTCATTTTTCAATCCAAATTCATTCGAAATCGTCTTCCAAACGGTCGATAACAAATCCGGACACGTTCTTAAACAATTGACGACTAAATTCGCTAAAAATTCATCGTTTTCCACTTGATTTAGCAGAAAAACGAACAATTTTCCGATAATTTCATTCGAATTCGGCAGAAAACCGAGGTCAAAAAAACAAATTCCGTAATTCTTCGAGTTTAACACGATCGTGATCAAATTATGAACGTTTTTTCATCGTTTTGATAGAGTTTTTGTGCCAAGAACAAACAAATCGAAGAATTAAGAAGATGATCAATGAGGCAGAGTGAATTAATGAAGAAAGAAAAGAAACAATTAATATTGATAAAATTGATGTAAAACGAAACTTTAATTAATTAGATTAACAAATAATAAAATACGACGTTTCAGTTGACTATGCAACCATTATCAAGTATAAGAAGACTCGATTTTTAAATTTGAATGCTCATTTAACCATCAAGAAAAATTACAAATGATATAAACAAGTAACGCGCCGTTAACGTCGCTGACCCTCTACTGAAAGGAAATAGTCATGTGACCGAAATGTATTGTTGGCTCACTATGTAGATATTGATTCACTAACTAAACATCAACGATCTCAATCGATGTGTATTGATGAAGAATCAAAATTAATGAACTGTCAGGTTTATTTATTCAACTATATATTCGTTTTATATACCTCAATAAGTACAGATATTTTGAACATAACTATGTAGTAAGCAGCATAATAAAAATCAAACTAGATTGAGAAAATATACGTAAATAATAATACCAGTGTTAATCAACTAATAAGAGCAAGAAAAGACCTTTGGTTGATAAAAAAAAACAGTCAAATTGTCCGATGGTATAAAACCCTTTCAATATATGTTCTTCTTTAAGTCCATATACTTTTCGACTTTTTGAGTTCAGCGATTCATAATACAAGTGCAGCTACACTTCTGATTTTCTTCATTACTCACAAATGTTCTCAACAAACGTCTAGCAGCTCGTCAGCGTCGCTCAAGATGTCCGCTGTAAATACCAAACAAGGCTTTCATGAATTTTCAAAAAAACCGAGAGAAAATACTAGGTAGTAAATTTTAAAAGCGGCAGTAACACATGATTTTCGTCGAAAACTAACATCAGATTCGGATTCTCCACACCCGATTACCTTTGATCAAACTTTATGGAAAATCGGAATTTCATGTGTTGGTTATTGTTGTGATGTTCTTTTAACCTTTGCTCGGACGAACGGACACACGGACACACAAATTGCTGCTTTTCGCCGTAATACCCTCCTTTCAGTAGAGGGAATAACTTTTATCTTATCAATAAAATATTGATTGTATACTTGGAGTAAACAATCAAACCAAACTCATTTGTCAACTCAATAGTCAAGAATTCAGCAAACGAATCAGCTTTTGTTTTTTCGTTACAGTTTTATCAAGAATTTCAAGTTTCTATCGTTGAACAATCGAATTTTATCGGTTTTTGTGATAGAATCACGTGATTTTTGAGGTTTTCAAGGATAAATTCGATGTTTTCCGTTGAATCTTTGTAAATCAGAGAAAATCTCGTGAAAAACGTCGATTGAGCTCGGAATTTCGGTAAAAAAAAGCGGAAAAAATGAATTTTATCGTCGAAAATCGAACATTTACGTCCCGTCGACGTAGAAGCGATTTCCAGCACGGTTTTTTTTAGGTCTAACGATGAAAAAAGCCATTTGGCAGCGAATTCACTCGTTTCTCAGATCGAAATTAAGAATTTTAAGTGATTGGCGGTGGAATTTGACGAGAGAAGGAAGTAGATCGTGGAAAACGAGCGAAATTGCTGAATTCATCGTTCGGAATGATGAATTCGATTGGTTTGAGTGAAATATGAGAGTAAATGGGTCAAAAATTGGTAAACAATGATGTTTTCACTCGATTTTCGCTTAACTTCAGTCAAAAGATGAAAAATTTCGATTAGATTTTCGTTCTCATTGACGTTTTCGTTGAATTCGGAGAGAGAGACGAAGGTGGTTGAGGGATCTTGGAATTTTTTGATGAATAAATCGATTTTGGATAGTTTGCGTTTGATACGCATTGGTAAATAAGAGAGAAAATGATTTCGATATGAGCTGATTGGTTGACCAATAGGAAATTAGAATTTGTCCTCCGTTTATATTTATTTTGATCGGTAGAGGGGGAGAGAGAGAGAGGGGAGAGAGAAGCAAAAAAAAAATGTTCGAGTTTTTTGTGTTTAAAATGACGAGATGCCGTCGGGTTCAGGTTGTTGTTCTTGTTCTTGGGGTTGTGATTCTTCTTGTTGAACAGGCACTTCTGCTGCTGCTACTTCTTCTTCTTCTTGTTGAACCGGAGCCGGCTGTTGTTGAGGTTGAGGTGGAGCTGCTTGTTGTTTGGGTGGATAATCTTCTCCGACGATAGTTCTCGGTATATTTTGCACCGGTTGCGGTGGGAGATTAGTTTCTTTCGTTTGCGTCATGTATTGATTTCGAATCGCCGAAAGACTATGTCCAGTTCCTCCCGAAACATGCGCCGGTTGTTGTTGTTGTTGAACAGGAGCTGGTCGATGAAAATCTTCGGAAAGCGAACCTGTTTTAAATCGATCTCTCAATCCTCCTAGACCGGTTGGTTGCGTGTGTTGAATATGCGCTGGAGCAATTGCTTGTTGAAGATTGTTGAATGAAATGCCGTTCTGTTGAAGCATTTGATAATATTCAACGCTGTTCACCGGCGGTTCGTGCGGTTTAGGCAGAGCTGAATAGGTTTGATAATTTCGAGTTGTTGTTGTTTTTGTTGTTTGACGAGTTGAAGTTGAGCGAGAACGAGGAGTTGGACTATCGAATTTGTTCATTAGGTTCTAAAGGAGAAGGACAAACTGAAAGAAAAAAAAAACGAGAGAGAGACGAACGCGAATGCCAACGGGTTGATAATCTTCGTCGACAGGCTGCTGATGAAATACTTGTCGTACTTGTTGATGTTGTACTAGGAGAAGAAGAAAAAGATAATAGTCAAGGTTAGAAAACGTGTTTACCCGGTGGCAATGGTGGATTGTGATAGGGAGGACGTTGAGGGGAAACGGAGTGAGATTGTTGAGGAGAACCGGTCGAGACTGAACGGACTGAGACTCGTTGAGCCTGAAAAAAAAAGAAAGTTTTTTTATTTTATTTTTTTATTTTTTTTACGTGAACGTAATGGTCCTGTGGTTGTTGTTGATATTGTTGAATATGTTGCTGTTGTTGTTGCGGATATTGCTGAATATGTTGCTGTTGTTGTTGTGGATATTGCTGAATATGTTGATGCTGTTGTTGAATATGTTGTTGTTGTTGTTGATATTGATAGGGAGATGAACCTTCGGTCCAAAGGTCGACATTTCTATGAGTGTATTGTGCAGCGCCAGGGGTTTGATAAACAACTGCCGGGCCTGTTGGACGACCGGCTTGTTGATGAGAATCGAATTGAAAATGATGTTGTTGCGGTGAGATTTGAACGATGCGTGGTGAATTCGAAAGTTGATATTGATCTTGACTTCCGAGAACTCGAACGGACGCTCGAACCTGCGGTTTAGGCGACGGTATCGAATACTGTTGAGCCCGATTGAAACCCGCCGTCGACTGGTACGAACGCGCTGAGTCGTTCGGACTGAAATAATATTGACTCGACATCGACGTGTTGTATCCTAGCTCGACAATATCCCAAATACATATTATCCCTATCTCTGAGAAAAACGAAGGAAAAGAAGAAAAGAATCGAGTCTATATCCGGATCACCAATAGTAATTGCGACGCGAGGGCGAAAACATTTCTTTTTCTTGTTGTTGTTGTGCGGCTTATTATTGTAACAGAACAGAACAGAGAAAAGAAAAAGAAACGAGAATTTCTTTACGCACATTTCTCAATCGAAATGCGAAGACGAAATTGCAAAGATCGATTAGTTATTTTAACTATTTTCTTTCTCATAATTTACTTCTGCTGGTTGATTTTTCGAAGCAGAAACTCGACGCATCGAGCCTATGAGTTAGCTGTTAAAAACTCGGTTCCATTGCTTCACAATCCTCAGCTGTGCACTCTGGATCTCGTCGATGTTTTGATAGTTATTCTTTCAAGCAGCGGGCATTTTCTCGAGCGTCAAGCGATCCGCGAGACTTGGGGTTCTCTGCAAGATCTGTTTAACATTCATTCGCAACGATTGTTCGTTGTTGGATACGACAAAACCGAACAGTTCTACAGAGATCTCGTTCATGAAGGTCAACACGAGCAGGACGTGCTCTATCTGACCACGGACGATGAATCACTGACCTTGAAGGAACTGCACGCGTACGAATGGATCGAACGGTACTGCGGAAATGTGACGTACATATTCAAGACCGAGGACGATCTGTTCGTGAATATTTTCCTACTGCACGAGCTCGTTCACGAGCTGCAGACGAATAGTGAGCAGTTTCAAAGTCGGTTCTTGTATAACAGCTCGTTGGACGCGATGTTTCTCGCGCATTTAAATCCCGATGCGCATACGTTTCTGTTTGGCTGGGCGTTTGCACCGGGCAAACCGGAACGGAACGAATCGATGGGATTTTACTACGTTAGCGAGCGGGAATATGCGAAAGAACTCTATCCGAGATACTGTTCGGGCTTTGGATATCTTATGGACGCGAAGACACGGCGATTGGTGGCGAATGAGGGACTGAAGGAACGAGAACCGTTTCGGTTTTCGGATATTTACGTCACGGGCATTTTGCCTGAACGATTGCATTTTACTTGTGACGTTCTGCCGTTTACTTATAATCAAGGAACGACCGAACAGTGCATTCAATTCATTCGGCAATATAATAAACGGAACGCTCATGCAGCGTATCCGCCGGTGTTGGTCTGCTCGACGGGACGGCATTTAGCACAGAATACATTCTCGGATTATTATCAGATTTGGACGGTGCTGAAATATGTCTATGCGGATAGGATTAATTCGAAAAAGAATCTTTGAAAGTGTGTTTGTTTTTAATAAAGTAGTTTACAGTCGTATTTTATCGTAAATTTATTTTGACATGAAATTCATCGATCTCAATCAGTTATTTAAAAGAATAAATCTTTAGTGCAGTAAATCAGACAAAATTTCTTGTTCTACTACTAAAAAATAAACAGATCATTCGCCCATTGATTTTTATTATTAACCACATAGTTTTTTTTTATCATGTTTACTTATAAAACTTCAGTATACCGTTTAAGTGTTCAGTGAAGTCACTTTATTTTAATTTCTAAATCTATTCATGGAATTGATGATGTTGTTTTGCTTATTTTAGTATAAAAATTTCAATAGTGTCGAATTTGAAACTTGAATTCAAATTCAAATTCAAATTAGTATTATCTATTTTGAAGTTTTCATATGAAAAAGTACCATTTTCGTAGACAATACGCCTCCGTTCACAAGCAGACGCCCTCATTCTAAATCATAATCTGAACTTGAATTTGAACTTGAAACCTTCAAATTAGATAATACTAATTTGAATTTGAATTCAAGTTTCAAGTTTGACATGTATGAAAAATTTTCTATATGAAATTATCTCGATTTCCTTGTATTAAAAACAAACACTATTTAAGACTATTACGCATGCCAGAATTTCAAATAAAAATCGAAATAAGCTCTTATTGCGAACTTTCAAGACTTCAAGCATTATTTTCAGTAGCAAAAAAAATCGATCTATAAGTCTTATAAAGAAAGAGAATATAGAAACTATACAATCATTTTACACAGTTTACAGTTGCAATTTTATCGTAAGTTTATTTTGGCATCGAATTCATCGATCAGTAAAATGAGTGAATCACCAGTAAATAAAGTGAAATGATTAGTTATTTAAAAGAATAAATCTTCTAGGACAAAAACCATTTATTTACTTTAAAAAAAATTCTTATTCTACGGCTAAAAAATAAACTAATCATTCAGTCATTTATCGGCATATTTTTTTAATCATATTATGTTCAATCAAGTCACTTTATTTTAATTTCTAAATCTATTCATGAAATTGATGATGTTCTTTTGCTTATTTTAGTATAACTAAAATCGAAAAAAATTTTCTATATTAAGCTATTCTCGATTTTCTTCGCGTAACATAAATCCTTTTAATATTCTGTGTGATGAATTTTATCAAATAAAAATTGAACTTTCAATACTTCAAGTATCATTTATACAGTCGTATTTTATCGTAAATGGCACGTTCAAAATTAGTCGAATGCACTCGTATTCGATCGTTTAAACAAACATTATGTACCATAGAACTGTTTGATGAGTTTCAAATAAAAATCGACTAACAAAGATAAGTAATCGATCGATTTTGTTTTATTTGCTACAACTGTGATCCTAAAGATGCTATATAGAATTATTTAACCAAGCACACTATAAAGGAAAGAGAAAATATTCCAATAGGAAAAACGTCTGTCTTTCGAAGATGGAAGATCAAGACAAAAACATATGACGAAGAGCCAAAAATTTTCAATGAATTAATTAATTCGTTTGTCAATTAATTATCGAATTGTGACTATAGGAAATATCAAAATCAAATTTTGAATTACCTATCTCGATCATTTTACACAGTTTACAGTCGTATTTTATCGTAAATGACACGCATGAAGTCAATATTGTAATTTCTAAATCTATTCATGGAACTATATGAAGTTAACAGATACTCACGTGTAATAATTCTTCTAACGAATTTACATTGTTTACCATGTCTTTCTTACATTTCATAATTGTCCTTGATTTTAATCAGGTTTTTTCTTTCTAAGACTTCAAATAAATAATGTAATTTTTCTGTTAGTTTAATAAGTCGGAGAAAAATGTTGTTGTTGATTAGTTACTTGAGTTTTTGTTTGGCTTGCTTAATTCAAGGTGAATTATCGTTTAATCAACCAAGTTTTTGTTCGAATGCGAGCTGGAATTCAACCGGTATCATTTTTGCTGATAATCAGACATTTCAATCGAGTATTTGGGATATATTTATCACTAAAAATAATACGATTTACGTGCCTGATTTATATGCTCAGCGTATTTTAGTATGGTTTGATGGAAATCAAACAGCAACGATGAATATTTCGATCAATTCATCTTTAACAATAAGTGTTTTTGTAACAGAAGATAATAGTATCTATTTTGATTATCAACAAAATTCAATCATTGGAATAAATCAATTAACATCAAATAAAATCGAATCGATCATGGCATCATGTGATCGATGTTACGATATATTTGTTGATATTAACAATAATATTTATTGTTCAATGGTTTATGTTCATAAAGTTATTCGAAAATCATTGAATCTCATTCAAACCATAGCTGGAACAGGTGTCAATGAATCAACAGCGAACACGCTCTACTGTCCAGCTGGAATTTTTGTTGATACAAATTTCGATCTTTATGTTGCCGATCATTATAATCATAGAATTCAATTGTTTCCATTGGATCAAACCGATGGAATAACTGTAGCTGGAAATCTTACAACTATTACATTGAAGAATCCAGTAGCCGTTACTCTAGATGCGAATAGATACCTTTTTATTGCGGATCAGAATAATCATCGGATTGTTGGAAGTGGACCTGATGGTTTTCGATGTATAATAGGATGTAATGGTAGTAGTTATGCAGCTCTTTGGCGATCACTGAGTTTTGATACATTCGGAAATCTATTTGCTGTTGATTTATCGAATAATCGAATTGTCAAGTTTCCTTTGTCAACTAATTCTTGTAGTAAGTTTTTTGTTCGAAATCAAAAAGTAAATAATCAAAAAAACTTTGTTTAGATGCAATAATTCCAAATAATAGTAAGTAATAAACAACAGATTTCGAAAGCATTTCCATAGAGTTCATTAAAATTGAATTGACTTCTATATAGGGGAGGGGGCACTTTATCTTGATAAAGTAAATTTGTTTCAGAAAATGAAAGACTACAAAGGTCAATGATGAATGATTATCGAGTTTTCTAGAATTCTAGAATTTTGGAATTTAGAAATTTATACATTATAGAATAAATTCAAGCTAAAAGGAAATATACCTTTGGAATTCAGAAATTTATGCATTATAGAATGAATTGAAGTTAAAAGGAAGTATACCCTTGGAATTCTGGAATTTTGGAATTTTGGAATTCAGAACAAATCGAAGTGCAAATACTTTCACCATGTCCCATGTCTTCCGTGTACACTCTCCCGCTTGCACCCTCACACTAGTTCCAAACATATATCTGTTCTCAGCTTCAGTTTGTTCTATAATGTATAAATCAGAGGCCGAAACGAATGGAATTTTTTTGATTCGGTCCGGTTCGGTCCGACACAATCTGTATTCGACCCGATTCGACCCATATTCATGAAATAAATTGTTAAATAAGAACTATTGGAAGAACTAGATTTTACTCGAGATTAACATGAGTGAACATTAGAGATCGAAGGAAAGATTACTCTTGATCGATCGAGCGAAGAAAAATAATATTGTTTACAGTTGATGGATCTAGATTTGACCATCGTTGGGTGACAATTTGTCCCCTACTGTTAATGAGTAAATAATTTCTATGATGGGAGATTGAATTTTAATTAAATGAATGTATGTTATGATTAGTCCGACATGTAATTAATAATACATAATAAACATACAAGAAAGGTAACAGTAAGAGAAAAAACTATTGTTCTCTCTCTTCTTATCATTGCAACAGTATTCTTTGTGACATGGCATGTACTGATTTTGTTCACACGATATGAAAGAGGGCGCTAAAACCCGAACTGATAAGTTTCTATTCGGTTCGAACCGAATGATTCGACTATTCGACCCGTTTTCGGTCTCTGGTATAAATTTCTAAATTCCAAAATTCTAGAATTTTAGAATAGGGCCACTGCTGGTATACAGAGAGCGCCTTGATTTTCATTCGAACTATCCGGGCAAACAGCAGACTTGAGACGTGAAGTGTTATAGTTCTTTTTTGTTTATAGTAACCTATCCATCGAATGTATCGTTTACCAATAATACATCCAATGAAATCTCGTACAATCAACCAAATTTTGACTCTCAAACTGTTTGGAGTCCAACTGGGGTTCTGATTGCTAATTTGACCAATCCTTACGGAATTTTTATCAATAAAAACGATACAATTTATGCTGTTGATGTAGCCAATCAGAGTGTTTCGATTTGGTTGAATGGCAGTCTCAATCCGGCAGAAACAATTTCACTAAATTTAACAAATCCATTTGCAATTTTTGTCACAAGTTCGATAGTAGCAAGTGCTTCATCCTACGGCGTATTCGTTGATCTTAACAATACTCTGTATTTCTCTGTCCGTGATCAACATAAAGTTCTCTCGAGATCCTTGCGAAGTACATCGAATGTTTTAACATTAGTTGCTGGAACGGGCTGTACAAATATTCTCAATCAACCGCATGGAATCTTTGTTGATACAAATTTTGATTTGTACGTTGCTGATGCGATGAATAACCGGATTCAGCTTTTTCGATTTGGAGAACAAAATGGAATTACAGTTGTAGGAGGAAATGGATTACTCAACTTTCCGAATTATGTTACACTTGATTTTGATAAGAATCTGTTTATTATCGACCGGGGAAATGTTCGTGTTGTGATGTCAGGATCGAATGGTTTTCGATGCGTTTTAGGATGTTCGAGTTTAATTGATAACCAATTTCTTTTGCCGACAAGTATGACCTTTGATAGCCAAGGAAATATCTATCTTGTTGATGAAAATACAAATACAATTCGAAAATTTATTCGATTGAATAATACCGCTTTAGTTCCATCGTATAATCAACCGAGATTTGCTTCGAATGCAACTTGGGATCAAAATGCAACGACAGTAGCAAATCAGAATCAGATCGGGAGACTTCCTTTCGCTTTGTTCATTGATACGAATAATTCCATTTATACAGTCAATCGTGACAACGGACGAATTCTCATTTGGATGAGTAATTCTAATGATCCAAATCTTATTTTATATACACAATTATCAACATTAGCAGTGTCAATATTTGTAACAATAAATAGACAAATTTATGTTGCAGATTCAACTTCAATTAAACAAATAATTAAATCAAATCAGACAATTTCCATTGCGACTGTTTCTTCTATATATTTTTATGGTCTTTTTGTTGATCTTAATAATACTTTATATTGTTCAATCTATGGTCAACATAAGGTTGTAAAAAAATCGTTAAATGACAGTTCATCAGCAATGAAAACTGTTGCTGGAAATGGTACTCAGGGCTCTGCTTCGAATTTGCTACAGGGTCCATATGGAATCTTTGTGGATACAAATTTTGATTTATATGTTGCAGACTGTGGTAATAATCGAATTCAATTGTTTCACTTAGGACAAACAGATGGAATTACAGTTGCAGGAGATACATCTGAAAATCTAACAATTTCACTTTATTATCCAACAAATGTGATTTTGGATGGAAATAAATATCTTTTCATTACAGATTATGGTAATCATCGAATAATTGGTTCGGATAAAAATGGTTTTCGTTGTATTGTTGCATGTTCAATGTCATCAGGTTCAACAGCCAATAAATTGAATTTGCCACAAAGTATCGCTTTTGATAGTTTTGGAAATTTATTTGTTGTCGATAACAATAATAATCGAATTCAAAAATTTCGTTTACTATCAAATATATCTAATAGTAAAATAAAAAAAACGAACGATTCGATTTTTTCCTTTGATTATCTAGGTGAAACAACAACAACAACAGCATCATCATTATCCTTAGTTGTCCCAACTTGTGCCAATAAAACAACAATGGGCACAAATTGTAATATTTCCTCAACTCCCTGTGATTTACTAAAACCTTGTAAAAACTATGGAACTTGTGAAAATCGAGATGAAGGTTATGTTTGTAATTGTTTAAAAGATTTCGATGGTTCAGAATGTGAAATTGATAATCGTCGATGTAAACCAACAACCTGTTGGAATCAAGGAAAATGTAATGAAACAACCGGTGAATGTTCATGTGAAGAAGGTTGGACAGGTGATTTTTGTGAAAAAATGATAAATTATTGTGCAAATGTAACATGTGAAAACAATGCTCCATGTCGATCATCATTTCTTAATTTTACTTGTGAATGTTTGACTGAGAATTATTCAGGTCGATATTGCGAGATCGTTTCAACAAAATTAGTAACTCTTCAATTCGTTTCGAAATCTTTCGGTTATATTGCAATTATTTTTCTCTTAATCGTCATTAGTTTCGTTGTTATTATGGATGTACTCAAATACGGTTTTGGAATTGACCCAGCTAAACATGAATTAGAGCGAATTCGTCGAGAAAAAGCTGGAAAAAGAAAACATCGACCAGTTATTCAACGATTTCATTACGTTAATTAAAACTCTTTCTTTTCGTGCAATTCTGTCTAAAGTAGTATTGGTAACAGTTCGATTGAAAGATAAAATATAATCACAAAAAAAAGAAGTTCAAATAATTTACAGCCACTTAGCTGACGAAGATTTTCCTTTCTCTTGCTCTCGATTATAGATGAAGAAAAGAATAAAACAACAACAACTGCCGAATTACAACGACATCACCTGAGTATAAGAATCAAAACCAATAGACAAATAGTAATCTAAAATCTTACATGGACATAAGACGTGACGTCACGGGTCCAACTGTTATTCGACAGTTCATGTGTATCAGTCCTTTTTATCCTGTTTTAACTTTTCCTTTTTCTTCTTCAGTTCTTTTCTCTCTCCGTATACTCGTGCACATGAAATGTTGATTATACAAATAAAAGCTTTGCTACAAAAAAAAATAATAATTTACAGTCGTATTTTATCGTAAATGACACGTTTGGTATGCATATTGTCAGGAACAACAGTTGAAAGTCAGTGTTTGGCATGTCTTTTAAGGAAATGCAAACAATACTTCAAATAAATAATGTAATTTTCTGTTAGTTTAATAATCGCAGAGAATGTTGTTGATGATTTGTTTAGTTGGCCTAATTCGGGGGGAACTATCGTATAATCAACCGAGATTTGCTTCGAATGCAACTTGGGATCAAAATGCAACAACAGTAGCAAATCAGAATCAGATCGGGACACTTCCTTTCGCTTTGTTCATTGATACGAATAATTCAATTTATACAATCAATTGTGACAACGGACGAATTCTCATTTGGATGAATAATTCCAATGATCCAAATCTTATTTTATATACACAATTATCGTCAAACTCATGGTCAATATTTGTAACAATAAATGGAGAAATTTATGCTGCAGATAATTCTTCAATTAAACAAATAATTAAACCAAATCAAACGATCACCATTGCAAATGTCCCTGTGACATCTTGGGGCATTTTTGTTGATATTAATAATACTTTATATTGTTCAATCTCTGATCAACATAAAGTTGTGAAAAAATGGTTAAATTCAAATTCATCAACAATGACAACAGTTGCTGGAACAGGTTCTCAGGGCTCTACGTCTAATTTGTTAAATAAACCAGTTGGAATCTTTGTCGATACGAATTTTGATTTATATGTTACAGATTGTAATAATCACCGAATTCAATTGTTTCACTTAGGAGAAACAAATGGAACTACAGTTGCAGGAAATACATCTGCAAATCTAACAATTTCACTTTATTATCCAACATATATAATTTTGGATGGAAATAAATATCTTTTCATTTCTGATAGTTGGAATAATCGAATAATTGGTTCGGATGAAAATGGTTTTCGTTGTATTGTTGGTTGTTCGGGATCAGCAGGCTCAGGATCCAATCAATTGAATATTTCAAGAGGTCTCGCTTTTGATAGTTTTGGAAATTTATTTGTTGCCGATAAATTTAATAATCGAATTCAAAAGTTTTATTTATCAACAATAGCTTCTACAACAACAACATCAACAACAACATCAACAACAACAACAACATCAACAACAACAACAACAACAACAACAACAACAACATCAACAACAACAACAACAACAACAACAACATCAACAACAACAACAACAACAACAACAACAACAACATCAACAACAACAACAACAACAACAACAACAGCATTTTCGTTATCCTTAGTTGTCCCAACTTGTCTCAATAAAACAACCATGGGCACAAATTGTAATATTTCCTCTAACCCCTGTGATTTACTAAAACCTTGTAAAAACTATGGAATTTGTGAAAATCGAGATGAAGGTTATTTTTGTAATTGTTTAAAAGATTTCGGTGGTTCGGAGTGCGAAATCGATAATCGTCGATGTAAACCAACAACTTGTTGGAATAACGGAACTTGTAATGAAACAACCGGTGAATGTTCATGTGAAGAAGGTTGGACAGGTGATTTTTGTGAGAAAATGATAAATTATTGTGAAAATGTAACATGTGAAAATAATTCTCCATGTCGACCATCGTTTCTTAATTTTACTTGTGAATGTCTGACTGAGAATTATTCAGGTCGATATTGTGAAATCGTTTCAACGAAATTAGCAACTCTTCAATTTGTCTCGAAAAGTTTCGGTTATATTGCAATTCTCTGTTTATCAATTGTCATTGGTTTTGTTGTTATTATGGATGTTCTTAAATATGGTTTTGGAATTGACCCAACTAAACATGAATTAGAGCGAATTCGTCGAGAAAAAGCTCGAAAAAGAAAACAACATCGACCAGTTATTCAACGATTTCATTACGTTAACTAACAATATTTTCATGATAAAATTTCTTCTTTGTTTTTTTTTCTTCATGTAAAGACACAGAAAATGATGATTTTCGAAGAAATCAAAATTATTTTTTACTTAAATTTTTGCGAACAAAAAACGAGTTCAAATCTCAAAAATTCTAAAGAACTCAAAATGATTTGAACAACTTGCAAAAATCTCGCTTCTAAAATAGTATCTAACTTGAAATTTCAATTCAAGTTTCGAATAAAACACTATACTGTTACCATTAATTTACTGTGAAATATTCAGTAAATAAATGCAAAATTGAGTCATTTTCGAGAAGAAAGCTATAGCTGCGCCGACAATGGACAGCAAAACAAGTGCATTCATTTCTATCGAAAATTCATCTTCAATTTCACTGAACTCACACGAACATTCCAGAAGAAGAATATGAGATTCTATTGAGGACCGACGGAACAGGCAGCAGTGATGGGAACGGTTCGGTTTTAACCGAGTCGAATTCGGTTCGACATGATTGTATACAGATTATTTATTCTTATTTGTTGTATTCATTTTCAAACGTTAAACGAAAAGAAATGATACATGTACTTTGCGTCAGACAGATGTCTCTCTTAATAAAAGAATGTTGTATATTTTTCTGATGGGACATAAGAATAAACAAATTATACTCTCACGTCCGTCAAAGCAATACTATCTTTCTTTTTTCTCCTTAAACTAATTCTTGTCCGACCAATTGAATTATTTTCAAACGGACTATATTAATCATTGCTTGCATGTACGTGAATTTCTTTCTTTTTAAACTTATCGTTATTTGTAAAGTTTAAACCGTGATTTAGTTATGGATTCATCTTCATCTTCGTTATCAACGTCTCCTGATGTTGTATTAACTTCTTCACCATCATCTATTGATGTTCAATCGACTTCATCTTTATCATCAAATGATATGATCGACAACTCTGATGACCATATGTTTTTTGAAAATAAAGTATACACAACAGAGAGTATAAGATGTTGCCTTAAATATAAGAAAAATAAATATACAATTGTCGAAAAAAATTCTAAGTCTTTTTGTTGGTCCTTATTTGGATTACCTGCAAAAATTTTAGGTCCAGATCAATATGAAATCATCGAGAAGTTTGCATCATGTAAAACATACCACTCGGAACAACGTCCTTGTTTTATCTCACATTTAATTCATATTAACATTTTCCGGTTAAATTCGGTTAAATTCGGTTCGGTTCGGTTCGTAAAAAGTCGAACCGATTCCAATCACTGACAGGCAGCATGGAATGCATTGAAATCAATTGTATATATTTCGGGAACTTTAAGTATCACCGAAAGAGAATGTCTGGTCAGTAAAGAAATTGAGACAGTATCTAGCAGATGAACCATTCATAATCGAAAAAGATCAACAATCAGCACGAAATATTCATCTCAATCGATCGATAGCAAACACATACGAGTAAACAATTGGAAATTGTAGCTACATGACTATGACATCGTGGAAACTAAACAGAAATTGTGATGCTGACTACATGTCGAGACATCCACTGATAAACAACGACGACGTTTTGAATGAGGAACGAGGTCCATGACTAGGAAACAACAACAAACAAACAAACATCACTCGATTCATCGAATTCAATGCAAGAGAACGACCAAGAAATGCAATGACATAACAGATGATCAATGTGTGATTCTCGATGGCGTTCTACATCCCTATCATACAACATGGCAGTACATCAAACAACTCAATTCACACCATTTCAGATATTCCACAAACGAAAACCGGTGTCGATGTTTGATCCACAGAAACCGATCATTACATTGCCGAAAGTTTGTGATTATTGGAATGATTTCGAACAGTGTCATGAAGTCTACCGAAATCAAGTACAGAAAACTATCGAAATCGGCCGAAAATACAATTTCGAGTAGGACAACAAGTGTTTGTGGTCAAACCAGGGATTCGACCAACGTTTAGTGAATTATACGAAGGCAGGGTTGCCAAATCCAAAGTTAGAAAATCAGGAAGTTTTCTTCTTGGGATTTACGAAGTATATGAGCGTCTTTCGAATGAAATCAATAATTTTATTCTGCAATTCTACATCTCGAAAACACGGATATGCATATCATCTTTTTTTCTCAAAATTAATCGAAATATTTTTTGTCAAAGACGTACTCAGAAGATCAAATTAAGTTGTTTCAATACACGAACTTGTAGTCTTTCTAGTTTTGTGGACTGCTCGAAAACAACGATATTTAGCAAATCTATTTTTGATTCCAATTAGAGATCACTTATATATTCTCTTCAGAAAAAAACAAACAAACGGAAATCTACTCATGGGTATACATAGATAGGTAGGTACATCACTTATCTTTTTCACAAGGTCGATAACACATCGTTCTCTTACTCTATATTCCTTTTCTTTTCCACCTTTTACCAAGGGTACATTGATGGAAAATCTCGGTAATCTTGGATCACCGATGGATCATGACCAGGTTCCTTTGCTGCAACAATATGCTGACACGCCTGGAATCAAACGTACACGCAACTTCCTTTCCCCACCAACTCAACCACTCCAAGGAATTCAACACAGTCAACAACAACTAAGACCATTGATGACTCGTCCATCTGAAAAGAAGAAAATTAACTTTCCACCAACCGTTGTATCTTTCAACGGATCCCATCAATGCTCTATTCGGATATTCACAATCTCTTCTTGTCTTCACCGATGACTCATCAACGTTCGAAGCGCTTCTCGATCCAATCAGATGGCCGATCGAACTTAAAGGTATTGAAATCTCTGTCAAGGCTCCGAGACAACTTCCACCCGAATATTCGTTAATCATACAACAATTTCACAAAAACTGGAACTTCCGTGCGTGCTGATTTCAAATCAAAAGATGAAGTCACCTCGATCTTACGTCTCGGTAAGATAAAAATCGGTATAGCATGGTTCAACCAGTGAAACCTTATTTCCTACCAATTCGTATCAATAAGTGTATGAAATATTTGCAATATGACCATGAAACAAAGACTTGCACCCGGCCTCGACTATGTCCAAAGTGTGCTGAAGAACATCCACTTACAAATGGCTGCCCAAAAGAGAAAATCTGAACTACTCGTCGCAACCGAACAACGTCTTCACCAACAAGCAACCAGTAACCAAAGCAATTCGTCATACATAAACAAGGAAGCACAACGAGCGTCCTATAGTCAAGTGCTTATGAACAATCAACAACAAGGTTCTTCATTAGTTTAAAATATCGAAACGGTTCTTTCATCACAATTAAGGAAGATCGATGAACGAATAGAAAAATTCATGTCACTTTTTTCTTGGGAATATGTTTTGTGGTCAGTAAAATAATTGAATTGGCAGTAAAAAAATATTTAAATGATCAGTAAGTATATTAATTGGTCAGTTTGAAAAAAAGCAGTAAATTATTGAGAAACGGTCAGTAGATTTGATGAAACTAGCAGTAAAAAAATTTGATTCTTGGCAGTAAAAAACTTAGTTTATCAGTAAAAAATATTAGTTACCAGTGAAAACTTTATTTAAGTAGAACAAAAAGAATTTCATATATCTACAGAAAGAATGAAAGGAAGACTTTATTGCACCAAGAGAGCCATTTTAGCTTTAGCTGGTCGACCACGTTTTCGTTTTTCTCCGATGGGAACCGTTTTTGCTAATCTTATACCCATCCCAACAACATGTTTACATATATAGTTCTTGAGAAATGCCGGACAGTTACACTTCGCTTTTCGCCAACTTAAATCATGTTCTATTTCCAGACACCAAATATCAAACGACTTTGAGGGTGGCTATCTTGATGATAATATAATACATAAATTCACGAGTTTATATAGGTCTTGAATAGTACCTGGATGTGGTAGAGTCCTTTTTCATTAAGGAGAAATCTTTCATTGAACGGGACGAGGAAAATTCCAAACAGATAACACTTTGGACATGTAAAAGTTACAGAACGAAGAAAAATATATACCATTTGTCATATGTCAGTATAGAGGAGAAAAGAAAAAGAAAAATAGGCCATCTTTGCACACGTTTAAATTTCTTTACTTTCCTTATCAATTTCTTTACTGATCATTTCAATTTTAATATAGACCGATCAAATAATTTACTGACCATTTCAATAATTCTACTGTTTTTCTATTTTTCTCTTTTACTGACCGTTTCATTTATTCTACTGACCACTTAAATGACACCCTTTTTTCTTCTCAGCTATGCGAACTCAAGAAGAAGTTAGACGTTTTTGTCGATCAACAAAGTGTGAACGAACTTATTCTTCCATCGATCATTTCCTACAGTGGCCCGAAAGGATGACAAAGCAAATGATCTCACAGTGATAATGAAGGAAATCAATTCCCTTGTTAGTGAACACTATTGTCTCCATAACACTGACACGCAAGAATCGCCAACAATGTCTTCTAGCACGTATTCCACAGCTCAAACACAATTCAATGATTACAAATTCTCGATGCTTATGAACAAATATCAACACGAACTTCATCAAAAACTATTGGCTTTAGATATCTTAAAAAATCTTTGTTGGGCAAGAAATATTGACGAATTATCATCCTGTCTTACGCTTCTCCACTTCAATATCTTTCACTTTTATTCCAATCAAACTGATCTAGTTTCGATCGTTCAAAAACATTCTCCCACAATAAACGAATTAGGAACTGTTGTTCCTACAAAGACGATCAAACAATCTCTATTTTCATACAATATCTACAAAGTAGAAGGAACTAATTCTCACGATGGTGTTGTTCTGGCAATCGATAAAAAAGTCCCGTCGACCAACCGAACTTCGTCGCCGCACAGATTTTAGTCAATGGCACAAAACTAGCCGCATGGCTTAATGAAACCAAGTTAAATGTTCTAAATAGCGGCATGATCACCTCGTTACGGTCTGACACCACAATCGATTTAATTATCTCAAATATTATTCCTGAGACAACAGAAAGTGTTGCACTCCCGTACCGATGTAGTGACCACTTCCCAATTGTTACGAAATTTCTTGAACTCTCGACAACGAACAACAAGAGATTAGTTCTCCGAGAACTTATTGGAACCTCTTCCCGTTTTTCTTAACTGTGCTGCAAGTCGAACTTAGTGAATTACTTAATAAAAATTCAAATGACACTTCCGACACGTTTGGCTGGTTTCAAACTCTCGAACGCCTTCTCTCCGCTTTGAAGTCACGTATAACGAACTGGGAAGATTTTATTGCTAACGTCGCTTCTCCTGATCCGTCTGCATTCTGGTCGACCGTCAAGAAGCTGAATAAAAAGAAGTCGACTAATTTTTAAGGTATCTGTGAAAACAACAAAATTCACCGTTCACCGAATGAAATAATCGGCTGCCTAACCCGTCACTTCGCCGACTGACAATCAAGCAACGGAATTATGGAATCTCTTGACCTTGGCTGTGCTATGTCTCAGTTCGATTTCAATGTAAATAAACACGATGTTAAAATCTGTATTCGGTCTTTGAAAAATAAATCATCAGCCAGTTTTGATAATGTGTCAAATAAAATGATCAAGCTTATGCCTGAAGGCTTACATGAATTACTTGCTCTTGTCTACAATCGATTGTTTCAATTTGCTTTTTGGGGCGACGAATGGAAGCGAGCACGGGTGATTTGTCTCAATAAAACCGACAAACCCCCCCATCAACTAACCAGCTTCGTCCGATATCTATCCTTCCTGCTTTTAGCAAGATTTACGAACGTCTGTTCCTAAATTTTTTCAACAACCTCGAGAGCTAATTTTCTCTTGGAACAATTGCATCAAGCTGAACGAATCTCTTCATTTACTCCAGTTGTGTATGTCGACTTTCTTCAAGCGTTCGATTTGCTCTGGCCGCAAGGTCTTATCTTAAAACTGAAGAATTTAGGCTGCCCTTTTCAATTTCTTCAAGAATCGATCGATTAGAATAAAATATGAAGAAGTTATTCCTCCAATCATAGAAGTCAGTCGTGGAACACCTCAAGGAAGTGTGCTCGGCCCAATACTCTATGTTATCTGTCACCACGATCTACCAACAATCTTCCAAACTCCTGCAATAAATCACAAACATAAAGCTCAAGTTTTAGAAGTCGAAGACAGAATCAATCAAGACTTAACTCAATTGCTGCAATACTCAAATGATTGGCACCAACCTCTCAACCCGCTAAAAACTGAACTGGTAGTTTACCATAAGTCAGTCCAATGCTCGAAACTTCAGGTGAAATTCGACGGAATCATTATCGAACAAAAGAAAATTTTCAAATATCTCGGATTCTCTCTCGATGGAAAATTATCTTTTCGACGTTTAATCGATGCGCAATTTCTGAAACTGAACAAATCCTTTACAACCAATACCAGTCTGCAATCTCGTTAAAATTCAAATTCTTTCAAGCATATGTCTGGCCTCACATGTTCATGATGTCGTCAATCTACTGCCTGTTCCGATGCCCCACCAACGATCTCCATAACCACTTTAAGCTTCCAACTCTCAAAGACAGATTCAGGATGTCCCTGCAAAAACGAATAACACGAACCTGACCTACTCGATTTCTACTTGCAATTCAAAGAACTGAAAAACGTTTTGTTCACCCACTACCAAGAAAAGCCCTGTATAAAATACTTACCCGCAGGTCGTCCAAGCAATCGGCTTACAACACTCTTCACGTCTTCTCAACCAACCAGGGATGCCAGATCTCCTGATTATTTATCAACGTCACTTTTATTAAGCAATATGATGGAATATTATCAGAATCACTAAGGAAGTATACTTATTTTCATTGCTCTTCTCTGATTGTACACAGTATTTCAACTAAAATCACATAACTTCATCCAAATTATTTTTCGAGCTTTGATTAGACATGGAAATCTTAGTTTTTTTTCTATTCAACGTCTTCTTCGTCACAAGATGAAATTGTCGAAATCTTAAGTTCACTATCATCGTTAGATAATGATTCGTCGGAATCATCACAGACAACTCCTGGACAACATGTACCATCGATTTCGTCTCTATCTTCTTCAAATTCAGTGTTAGAAAAACGAAGCGATCATTTTTAAATTTAGCAAACGTTATCAGTCAAAGTTTAACAAAGAATGGCTGTTGAATCGTTGTTTTTCGGTATTTCTACGAGAATATAAAAGTGATCCTACAAAAGCATTGTGTTGTATCTGTAATGTTTAATTTTCTATTATACAACGGAAAAATATCGATATTTGTTTGATCTTTTAACGAACTAATAACTATTTTCTGAACTTCAAAAAAAGACTCCTGATTTTCTTCCTGTTTTTGAAAAAAAAATCCTGATTTTCAATTAAAAATCCCTGATTTCTGAAATTTCGATCTGGCAACCCTGCAACCAACATACATCGACAAATTAATCTCCTTCGTTTTCAATGACGACAACTAAATTTTATTTTATTATAAATTGTAAAGTTTACGAGGTCTTTTCACGTCTCTTTCCCTTTCTGTCGAAGAATTTCTTTTAACGTTCCTAATGTTTTTCTTGTTCTAATCTTTCTCCCTTTACTTTTCTATTCTATTTCACGTGTAATATTCTTTATGTCTCTGCCGATGAAACAATTGTGAATTGCGTTCATTTTCTTCTAGACGGTCAGCGCCTCATGGCGAATTCGTCTTCCTCTCTTATCCAAAAAACATGCTCTTTCAAAAATTCCAACTTCCCTCAAAGATCGAAAATGCTGACATCTAGTCTATACTCTCAAGCAACAAAAACAGAGCTGATTCATTTCAGTCTTCACCCAAGGAAAAAGTACAAGAATCCAGTGATAGTCAAACTTGAAAACACCACTATCAAGCCTCTGGAACACACACGATACTTGGTTATTATCATCGACAAACGATTAAAGTGGCGTACACATCTCGAACACATAGAAAAGAAGATTGCTCCACGAATCGGACTTCTTCGATATCTAGCGAGATCAGCGTACGAACCCAACAACAAGATAATGATCAACATCTACAAATCATTAATGCGCACAATAATAGTCTATGGCTCCCCAGTTCTGTTGACGGCTGATCAAAAAGTATGGGACCGACTACAAATCTGCCAAAACAAAGCAATCAGAGCAGCACTCGGTCTACCCATCTACACATCAACAAAATATATACACACGACCAGCCAACTCCCAAAGATCAAGGAATATGCAGTTGAAATTCTTCAAAAGGCAATTCAAACTGCAACGACATCACACTGCGTAATCAGTTACAACACATCTTACATAGAACGTGAAGAAATCACCACACTTCTATCTTAAGATTCACATCGTGAAACAAAATCATCGATAGGCCAGCGGAATACATACGAAAAATGGTTTATCGGAATAAGAAATTCGAATCAGCTAAATATTTGCTCGTTTCTCTTCGTAATATACAGAGGTAGGACAAGTACAAGTACAGATACTTGTACTTATACTTGTACTTGAATCTGTCTACGTAATAAGAGTTTATATTCTCATAAACTTAAAACTTTTATCCAATTGCTAGACAAGAATCCGACCATACAACAAAGAGTACCCAATTATAGTTATACTTTCCCAAAAACAGAACAATTTTGCTCGCTTAAGTGAAAAATATTCCGAAAAAGGAACACTTTTGTTCTGTTATGAGAATATTTTGGAACTACCGTACGAAAACGTTCTATCTGTAGGAACGACAACTTCAGGCGCCTGGAAAAGGTCTAGTACAAGTATTTTAATCCAAGTACAAGTACTTGTACTTGCGTCCTAGCTCTGGCAATATACGTCGAGGTAACACATACGCGATCATATACAGCCCAACGTATTCTGTTTCTCACACGTGTACACAAGAGGTCGCGAAACAGCCACTTAGCTGACGAAGATTTTCCTCTCTCTTGATCTCGATTATAGATGAAGAAAAGAATAAAACAACAACAACTGCCGAATTACAACGACATCACCTAAGTATAAGAATCAAAACCAATAGACAAATAGTAATCTAAAATCTTACATGGACATAAGACGTGACGTCATGGCTCCAACTGTTATTCTCTTCTCGTCAGCTTTTATTCGACAGTTCATGTGTATCAGTCCTTTTATCCTCTTTTAACTTTTCCTTTTTCTTCTTCAGTTCTTTTCACTCTCCATAAACTCGTGCACATGAAATGTTGATTATACAAATAAAACCTTTGCTACCAAAAATAGTCTATACTCTACTCTCTGTACTATGCGCATTTCTATGACATATCAGCTTCATTTCTGTTCCATAATTCTATATTTCTATTAAACGACAGGAAAATATACACAACAAAAAACAGTTATGTCAGTTATTATTTTAGATTCCGACTCGAAACATTATATCCATATACGCCCAACGCCATCATTACGATATCGAATTATAGTGCAGTACGTTCAGCAATGTCGTACGCTGTTGGATAGAGAGATGCCACTTACCTTCACTCAACAGCATACCACCCGCCACTTGAGCATCGCAATTAGCACATGAGACTCAATCATTCACTTACCTCATATCCTATCGAGAAAGCAATTCACTCAACTCAATTTAATCAGAGATACTCAATACGATGCTTTGCGCTCTTGGAATCACTTCCATCCAAGATTTCATGTATACAGATACACCCACAGATATCCCATCTTTTTCGTCATATCACCCACCTGAAACAATGAATATTCATACTTACAATCCTTGTATACAAACCTATCCGGACGGAGTCAGATAAAACCTTCAATTAATCATACGATTAAACGATAATTAAGATTCCAAACCAAACGAACGTAATACATCACTTCGAATGACAGTGCAGAGTACGGCGTCCTTGAGCATGTCCAAGCATGCAACATTCATCGTGTATCAATAGGAGCTGATTCGTTTCGACGAGCTAGCTCTGGATCCACGTATCAGTCGCTATTTTAACACCAAAAAATGTGACCGCGGTTCACCCTACACTGCCATTTTCCATGATGCAGCGACCTGCTTTTTTCTAAAACGGTCAGCATCCAAAAACCCAGGTGGCTTCGATTTTACGTAAAAACGGCCAGCGCAAAAATACGACGCGCATAATACATCACTTCCAATATCACTTTCAGTACTGCGTTCCAAAGCATGCACCAGTGTCTCTGTCCAATAGGTACTAGTCCGCTTCGCTTCCAAGTTTAGTTCTATGAACTAGGTCTGGATCCACGGCCGATCGCTACTGCAACACAGACACTGTGAACGCCGCATACCTTCCGTTGATATCTTTCATGATGCAGTGACCTGCTTTTTTCTAAAACGGCCAGCGCCCAAAAACCCAGGTGGCTCCGTTTTTATTCGAAAAGGCCAGCCCAAAAACCCAAGCGGCGGTACAGCCGAGTCCCGGACCATTTTTTCTAAAATGGTCACCCTAAAAACCCACGTGGCAACGATTTTACGTAAAAACGGCCAGCGCAAAAATACGACGCGCATAATACACCTCTTCCGATGTCAGTTTTCAGTACTGCGTCCTGGAGCATGTCGAAGCATACACCATCGTCTTTGTCTAATAGGATTAGACCGCTACAGTTCCAATTTAAGCTCGATGAGCTAGTTCTGGATCCACGGTCGATCCGTCATCTCAGACAAGTCGATGTGAACGTCGTTCACTTTCCGCTGACACCTTCCATCGATGCAGTGACCTGCTTTTTTCTAAAACGGCCAGCGCCCAAAAACCCACGTGGCTCCGATTTTTTTCTAAACGGCCAGCCCAAAAACCCAAGCGGCGGTACAGCCGAGTCCCGGACCATTTTTTCTAAAACGGTCACCCTAAAAACCCAACGCGCATAATACATCAATTTCCAATATCAGATTTCGGTACGGAATTCTGAAGCATGTCTGAGCATGCAACATTATCTGTGTGCGAATAGGTACTGGTTCGCTTCGACTCCAACTTAAGCTCATCGAGCTAGCTCTGGATCCACGTATCGGTCGCTATTGCAGCACAAACAATGTGAAGACGGTTGACCGTCCACTGATACTTTCCGTTGATGCAGTGACCTGCTTTTTTCTAAAACGGTCAGCGCCCAAAAACCCACTTGGCTTCGATTTTTGAAAAAACGGCCAGCGCAAAAAGCTACAAGCGACGCGCATAATACACCACTTCCGATATCAGTTTCGTGTACTGCGTTCCAGAGCATGTCAAAGCATACACCATCATCTGTGTCCAATAGGTACTAGTCCGCTTCGCTTCCAAGTTTAGTTCTATGAACTAGGTCTGGATCCACGGGCGATCGCTACTGCAACACAAAATGATGTGAACGTCGTTCACCTTACGCTGATACCTTCCATGATGCAGTGACCTGCTTTTTTCTAAAACGGCCAGCGCCCAAAAACCCAGGTTGGCTCGATTTTATTTTAAAACGGCCAGCGCAAAAACATGTTAGCAACGCGCATAATACACCACTTCCAATATCACTTTCAGTACTGCGTTCCAAAGCATGCACCACTATCAGTGTCCAATAGGTACTAGTCCGCTTCGCTTTCAACTTAAGCTCAACGAGCTAATTCTGAATCCACGGGCGATCGCTACTGCAACACAGAACAATGTGAACGCCATATACCTTCCGCTGATATCTTTCATGATGCAGTGACCTGCTTTTTTCTAAAACGGTCAGCGCCCAAAAACCCAGGTGGCTCCGTTTTTATTCGAAAAGGCCAGCCCAAAAACCCAAGCGGCGGTACAGCCGAGTCCCGGACCATTTTTTCTAAAATGGTCACCCTAAAAACCCACGAGGCAACGATTTTACGGAAAAACGGCCAGCGCAAAAATACGACGCGCATAATACACCTCTTCCGATGTCAGTTTTCAGTACTGCGTCCTAGAGCATGTCGATGCATACACCATCGTGTTTGCCTAATTGGATCAGGCCGCTACAAGTCCAATTTAAGCTCGATGAGCTAGTTCTGGATCCACGGCCGATCCGTCATCTCAGACAAATCGATGTGAACGTCGTTCACTTTCCGCTGACACCTTCCATCGATGCAGTGACCTGCTTTTTTCTAAAACGGTCAGCGCCCAAAAACCCACGTGGCTCGATTTTTGAGAAAACGGCCAGCGCAAAAAGCTACAAGCGACGCGCATAATACACCATTTCCGATATCACTTCCAGTACTGTGTTCACAAGCATGCACTACTATCTGCGTCCAATAGGTACTAGTCCGCTTCGCTTTCAACTTAAGCTCGACGAGCTAATTCTGAATCCACGGCCGATCGCTACTGCAACACAGACACTGTGAACGCCGTATACCTTCCGCTGATATCTTTCATGATGCAGTGACCTGCTTTTTTCTAAAACGGTCAGCGCCCAAAAACCCACGTGGCTCGATTTTATTTTAAAACGGCCAGCGCAAAAACATGTTAGCGACGCGCATAATACACCACTTCCAATGACAGTGTTGAGTACGGCGCCCTTAAGCATGTCCGAGCATGCAACATTGTCCGTGTGTCAATAGGCACCGATTCGCTTCGCTTCCGGCTTAAGCTCATCAAGCTACGTCTGGATCCACGTATCGGTTGCTATTTTAACAGGGAAAATGAGAACGTGGTTCACCCTTCACTGCCATTTTCCATGATGCAGTGACCTGTTTTTTTCTAAAACGGTTACCCCAAAAACCCACGTGGCTCCGATTTTTTCTAAAACGGCCAGCGCCCAAAAACCCACGTGACTCCTGTTGCTTGATAAAGTCCAGTTCGAAGACCAAGTATATAATACACTACTTCGGATATCAGTTTTGAGTACTGCGGTCCAGAGCATGTCAAAGCATACACCATCATCTGTGTCCAATAGGTACTAGTCCGCTTCGCTTTCAACTTAAGCTCGAAGAGCTAATTCTGAATCCACGGCCGATCGCTACTGCAACATAGACAATGTGAACGTCGTTCACTCTCCGCTGATATCTTCCGTGAGTGTGGTTACCTTATTCAGAATAAGGTGCATCGAATGAACAGTTTGCAGAATGTTTTGCAACATTTGCTCGCTGTCTGTTCGACGGGCTTATACATCTGAAAGAGAAGGAAGATAAATGTTTGATGAATAGTGGTCATTCGGTGGTGGACTTGTTTCATATAAAAGGAGAAGAAGAAAGAATAATGTTCTATTCAAGATAAAGACATGTAGATGGCGTATCTCGTTGAAGTTTAACAATTTCTATTGAAATAAATCGAATTCTATGGTGACAATCCATGTATGACATCGAAGAAGACATTTATTTCTGTTTAGCTGACGAAGATGAAATATGTCACAAAAGAAACTTAAAATTCCACTTTGTATTGAATATTTTCTATGAAAATTTTTGAAATTACCTTGTAAAACTGTTCTGTACTCGTTTTAGATATTTCAATGAGTGTCCCAAGTATGTCCTCTATTGAATGGATCGATGTGAAGCTAGCAATGGCGCAACCAGGATTTTTAGACCGATGGGTAAACCTCCATTATGACCAAAAAGTAGAGCAGGCGAAGTGAGAAAAATTTTTTTCTGAGTAAGTCATGTATAAAAGCAGAAGGCTTACTTAAAAATCGGAAGTGAAAACCAAGAAACTGTGTATTTCCCTCCAGGCTCGGATACTTACACCTAACGATAATTTGTATATGTCACAGTACGAATTAAAATCCAGAACAATTTAAAATCGTCCTAGCATATAAGGAATATTTAAAATTTTCCTAAGGACAATTTTAATTCGTCCTGTGACATATACATATAAAGTTCCTAACAAAATTTCATTGAGAAAAACTCTTCATTTAAAAATTATAATGGGCAAGTCAAAAAATGAGATGGGCAATTGCCCTTTTGCCTCCCCCTGGTTACGCCCAGTAGTGTCTTATTTGAAACTTGAATTCAAATTTCAAATTAATACTTCAAATTTCAAATTACTGTTCTCTGATTTGAACTTTTCAAACTTCAAACTTCAAATTACTGTTCTCGTCCCCCTTCACCCTCAGTTTGGGATTATGCCTACCGTGTACACATGTACGCCTTCACCCTCAAATTAGGGAATAGTAATTTGAAATTTGAAGTTTGAAAAGTTCAAATTAGGAAATAGTTATTTGAAATTTGAAATTTGAATTCAAGTTTCAAGCTAGCACGACGAAACGAAAATTTCTATAAAACTTGTTTCAGAAGTATGTCCAGTCAATAAAAATGAGTTCATTTAATACTTCTGAAAAACGTTTTATAGAAATTTTCGTTTCGTCGTGTTAGCTTCACACTGATATCGCGAATGGTATACTTAACTGAAATGTAATCTCAAATTAATTATTTTTACTAAAATCCGAAGAATTAAAACTTCAGTTATAGAAAACTAAACATACCATTCGATCGAGTATTGAAATGTCTAAAACGAGTACAGAACGATTTTACTTCTCGAACTTTTCCTGTTCAGTAAATAAAAATGTTAATTTATCCTAAGAGAATTTAAAAAAATTTCAATTCTTCCTAGAAAATATCCAATACGAAGTGAAATTTTAAATTCTCGTGGGATAAATTAAAATTTTAATCAGTCGTAGGAAATGAAATAATTCTCGATCTCGAACTCTTCCTGTCCGGTAAATCGAAATTTTGATTTATTCTAGAAGAATTTTAAAAAATTTCAATTTTTCCTTTAAAAGTTAAAAAAAATTTTAAGTTCTTCTAGAACAAATCAAAATCTTAATCAGTCCTGAGAGAACTTAAAATTGTTTTTCACTTTTTAAAGGAAAAATTGAAATTTTAAATTCTCTCAGGACTGATTAAAATTAAAATTTTTCCTGTCTAGTAAATCGAAATTTTGATTTATTCTAGAAGAATTTTAAAAAATTTCAAGTTTTCCTTTAAAAAGTGAAAAAAAATTTTAAATTCTTCTAGAACAAATCAAAATCTTAATCAGTCCTGAGAGAATTTAAAATTTTAATTTATTCTAGAAGAATTTAAAATTTTGATTTATTGTAGAAGAATTTTAAAAAATTAAAATTTTTCCTTTAAAAAGTGAAAAAAAATTTTAAGTTCTCCAGAATAAATCAAAATTTAAAATTTTCCTGTACGGACCGAATTAGGATCAGGTCAAATTCTAAATTTGATCGGTCAAAATTGGAATTCTAAATTTACTCCGTGATTTGATCGAAAAATTTAAAATTCCAATTCTAAGAATTTGACCTGATTCTTAATTTTCACTAAAATAAAAAAAAACATTATGAATCACACTGCAATTTTTTCTTCTAAAATAAAATATGAATCACATTTGGAATAGGAAAAAAAAGAATTTTTTTTTTCGTGTCGTTCGAACGAACATGTTCATCGCACATCGGTCGCATACGAAATGAGAAAGAGAACGAAAATTGTGCCGTGTTTTGAAGAGAACACTTCACCTATATGTCGGTGTGTCGCTAGGCAATGATGAATGTGTAAACAAACGAACGGAGACAATTTTCATTTTTAATGAACAAATGTGAAGTACGTTGTGTCTTGTACTCGAGACGAACTCTTTCTTTTTCTTGTGATATGAATATATACCTCAAGGGATTCATCATCAATTCAAAAGAAGAAAAGACAAGTTCAAAATTCTTCTCTTTTTTTTTTGTTTTGTTACGCAAACGGTGAGTTGAATAGATCTTTGAGCGTGAAATGCCGAATTCAGATTGCAAGAAAAAACTTCACATCTTATTTTTCGAACTCATGAAAAAAAATTTTTTTTTTGAAAAGTTGAATTGTTTTTTTTTAAAAATTAACAGAATTTTAAATGTTTGAAAATCCGAGCTCGAATTAAGAGAATTTTGTCTGAAAATTCAAATTTTTTTTTTTGAACGAACTGTATAAAAAAATGAAGAGAATTGTGTTTGAAAATTCGAATTGAGATTAAAAGTTTTTTTTCGAACAAGCTGAGGGTGAAGGCATAAATTCGAATTGGAATTAAAAATTTTTTTTTAAACAACTAAGTGAATTTTTTTTGAAAATTAGAATTAAAAGTAAAATTGTTTTTTTTTAAACAAACGAGAGTTTTGTCTTAAAATTCAATTTTTTTTATTTTTAAATAAACTGTATAAATAATTAAGAGAATTTTAAATATTTGAAAATTTGAATTAGAACTTTTTTTTTTTAAATAAACTGTATCAATAGTCCAGAGAGTTCTGTTTGAAAATTCGAATTAAAATTAAATTTTTTTAAAAACTAACTGTATGATTAATTCAAAGAGTTTTGTTTGAAAATTCGAATCGTTTTTTGAGATAAACTGAGAATTTTATGTTCGATGCAAACCATTTTCTTTCTTTTCTTCCTACATCGATCATGTTCACATGTGCTGTTCTCTTTCTTTCTCTCTTTTACTTTTGACCTTTTGCTTTTCGTTTCCAGTGAAAAGAGTATAACTTTCAATTTTCAAGCTACTTGGGCGATGTTCGCTCATCATGGAAGGTTGGTACAAGAAATAAATGCATTACAAAGAAATAATTAAGAAAATTTTGTTTCAATATTCGAATTGGAATTTAATTTTTTTTTAAAACAATTGAGTGAATTTTTTTCTAAAATAAACTATGAATAATTCAGAGAATTTCGTTTCTATCGGTTGATCGCACATGATTATCTATTTCTGTCGTTTTGTTCAAGATGAATTCATCTGTATTGTTACAGGCAACGCCGTAACAAGAAGAAGACGAGAGGAGAGGGAGAGAAAAAAAAAGAAAAGATTTCTTTTGAGAGAGCAAGAACAGCCTAATCTGTCTTGTCTCCTCTAGATTTCTTCTTGTCATTTTGGTTTTACTTCAAACGAACCAGACTGTCGATATCCAGTAATCCAACGATCAATCGTACTTCGATGGACCTTATTTGCCAATATTTTAGCAATTTCCGGAGCTTTTTCATCATTCTTGTAATGGGACACGGCGACATCTCGTAGGTCATGACTTTTCACCATGTTTAAACGTAATAGAATCAAATGAAATCAATAGTGTTCTATCAGTGCAATAAGTAGCGCTAGTGTCTGCTTAAGTTAGTTGAAAAAATTTATTTATCTCAATTAGCTAGTAGGATACAATCAATTTTTGAAATGTCGCAAAACTTTTGGTTCACCCGGTATATGAACAATACAATTTGACAAAATGAAATTCCGTAACGCTGGTCATGCCGAAATGGTAATCATACAGAGTATAGTTCGATTTAAAGATATTGATATACGTCTTTATAACACTCTAATCGTCTTTGTTTGAGAATAGCACGAGCTTCTTGATTGCTTGCAGTAAGATTTCCAGCAGTTTTCACATATGTTTGATAATCAACTAGTAATGATAGGATATGAGGTGATTTTTGTTCAGTATGATGTATTTCTCCAATTTTTGCACGAGTAAAAAACCATTCAAATGGAGGTATATCTGACGGATACATTGCTAATAAATCATTTCGTAACCAAATAAGATCGAGACCGACAACTATTCCAATCATTGTATATCCATGTGATTCGGCTAACATACGTAGACCACCAGCTCCAACACCCCATGCGCAACCCACCGGTTTGAATTGATAATTAGCGAAATATGTTGCATTTCCTACTATACTCGGATCGAGTAGAGTTATTGTATCATTCAAATAATAATTTGAATTATATTCCGTTGTTATAACTCGTGGACGATAGCCAGCTTGTAAAATCGAACGAAACACCCATAAATCATGTGAATCCATATCACACGAAAGATAATCAAGTTCTCGAGGAACATTATTTTCTTCGAAAATCGATACAATATTATTTGCAAATAGATAATGTTTTTTGAGATTAATCTCTGGATTTTCATGATCGGCATCTAATAACAAACCGCGCCAACCGTCTTCATACAATTTTCGAGTATTTTCACCTGTTCCACCTGCACGATATCCTTTTTCATCGAAACCAAATTCAACGAAAAATTTATTTGTTGGCTTAATAATTGAAAATATTCGATCTAAGTACCGATCTTGAGAACCTTGCGAATATTGACCTCCGGCCATACTCCATTGATGCATGTCATAAATCCATCGAGGATTAACCGAAGATTTTTCCTTCTGTAAATATAAATGTTAAGATTTATGAAGATGTCACAGTAAAACTTAAAATTTAGGACAATTTAAAATTTTCCTAGGAATAATTAAAATTTTAATTTATGCTAGGAGAACTTAAAATTTCATTTTGTACTGGATATTTTCTAGGAAAAATTGAAATTTTGATTTACTGGAGAGAAAAAGTTCGGGAGTTTTTGAAAATAGTAGTAAAATCGTTCTGTACTCGCTTTAGAGACGATTTTAGACATTTCAATGAGTGTTCCAAGTAGAACTCGATGAGTTCTATCGAATGGTATACTAGACGGGGGTGTAATTTCAAATTAATTTTTTTTATCAAAGACGCCGCTACGGGAAAGCCGAACAAATTTGTTAGAGAGCACTCTAACATACACTTTCTTTCTTTGTGGCTCTCTTCCTCACCTCGATTTCTCGAATATCCTTGTCTAACGTCATAATTTCTCTTCGTTTCCTCGTCTGGACCTGGATGTCCTTCCTTGTATAAATAGTTACGTTCTTCTTCGAATAAACGAGTTCAGTTTAGTTTGAATTAGACAAGAAGAAATCTAGAGGAGACAAGACAGATTAGGCTGTTCTTGCTCTCTCAAAAGAAATCTTTTCTTTTTTTTCTCTCCCTCTCCTCTCGTCTTCTTCTTGTTACGGCGTTGCCGGTAACAAAATTAAAACTTCATTTATGGAAAACTAAATGTACCATTCGATAGAGCTCATCGAGTTCTACTTGGAACACTCATTGGAATGTCTAAAATCGTCTACTAAAGCGAGTACAGAACGATTTTACTACTATTTTCAAAAATTATCCTGAATTTTAAGTTTTACTGTGACAAAGATATAACTATTAAGTTTACCTTTGAATCATTTGTATTACATGGTTGACAAATTAAATTATTCGGTAGAGTTCGATGGTTTCTAGTACTGATATATAATATACTGTACATGCCAATCACAACAAATATTGCTGTTAGTAGAATAGAAAATATCCATTTGCTTGTAGATCCTACGTTTTGCTTTTGAGGCATGTTTGACAGAGTATACGAACAAGTATATTATGAAAACTAAAACAGTAAAAAAAAGTTTCGTCTATACTTCAAATCCGAATTTTAGAAGAAAACGAAGCAATTAATTTTTAACTTTCCGCTTTTGAATTTATTTCCTGTAACGATCATCGATCGTTTATATAATCACCGGGCACTGACCCTCTGTTAACCATCCCTATATAAACTGTGTTGAATAAAGAGAAAGGCACCGTACCATCATGCTGAAAGAAACTACCGGAGTTTGAATTCAAGTTTCAAATTCGACATCTATGAGACGAAGAAAGTCATGTTTCATCACGACTATTTTGGATTTAAAGTCAATTCAAGGAAAATAAGATTTTTTTATCATTTTTCGAATTGAAATTTAGCCTATGAGGCTCAGTCTCAGTTATTTCTCTATTAAATATTTTAATTTCTTTAATAAGGCAACTAAATATCGGCATAATCAATATTACGAAAGTTCATTTTCTAAATTTCGTATTCTTAATAGTTGTAGCAAATTCGAAATCTCAGGAATCCGCCTTGTCCCTCTTCTTACTATATTCACATTAACCAAAGTATTCTCTGTAATTTTCACTGAAAATCAAAAGCAACTAGATTTAATGATAAAGTGTAAATTTCGCTTGTTTTTCCTATTATATGGATAGTATATCGTATAGCTCTCAAAAATAAACAGTAAAAAATCTAGAAAAATATTCATTCGTTATCTCAGAAACTAACCGAATGCCATTAATAATATGTATTCTTACATAGCAAAAGTGCTGCTTTGATTTACTAGGAAATTTCTTTTTTTTTTCTCTCTCGATCAAAAACTTCCCAAGCGAAAGTTGTCGTTTGCTCGCTTCCTGGTTGTGTCAGTACGTAAAGAGAAAACAAACAGATTATATTGACTTTAAAAAGTCTTTGTTTAACTTTCACACGGAAGAAAGCCATATTTCATTAGAACTATTTTAGATTTTAAGTCTCACCTAAATTTCAGACATTTCACCGCCGCTATTGAATAATTAAAATTTTGATTTCTCCTAGGAGAATTTAAAATTTCAATTCTTCTTAAAAAATATCCAATAAAAAGTGAAATTTAAAATTTTCGTGCTTATGAAGAACGAAAAAATTTAAAATTTTTTTTTCTTACAACCGCTATAAATAATTGCGACTTATTTTCGAACTCGAATTAGGCAGCTACTCATTTTATCATTTTCACTAAAATAAAAACGCATTAGGAATCACTGAAAATCTTTGTATGCTTACAGAAAAACATTATAGGACACACTCAAATTTCACTGAAAAGCACACGAGGGAACAAAAACGTAAATCACTCTTTTTTTCGGTATCCTTCGACTTTTTAATAAAAGGAAAAAACACGAACGAATATGTACATATGTGCGTCGGTCGTATACGAAATGAGAAAGAGAACACTTCACCTATATGTCGGTATGTCGCTAAGAAATGATGAATGTGTAAACAAAAGAAACGAATTCTTTCTTTTTCTTGTGACATAAATATTCCTGCAGGGATTCATCATCAATTCGAAACAGAAAAAGACAAGTTAAGATTTCTTCTTTTTTTTTCTTCCTACATCGATTATGTTCACATATGCTGCTCTCTTTTACTATTGACCTTTACTTTTCGTTTCCAGTAAAAAGAGTATAACGTCAAAAAATGTTTGATTTTCAAGCTACAGGAGCGATATTCGCTCATAGCTATGAGTGCTGATCACGGAAGGTTGGTACAAGAAATAAATGCATTACAAAAAAATAATTAAGAGAATTTTGTTTCAATATTCGAATTGGAATTAAAAATTTTTTTTTCAAATAATTGAGTGAATTTTTTTTGAAAATTGGAATTAAAAGTAAAATTGCTGTTTTTAAATAAACTGCATCAATAATCGAGAGTTTTTGTCTGAAAATTAAAATTTTTTTATTTTTAAACAAACTGTATCTGTATAAATATAAAAAATGAAGAGATTTTTAAGTGTTTGAAAATTCGAGTTCGAATTAAGATTAAAATTTTTTTGTTTCGAAACAAACTATATAAAAAATTGAGAGAATTTTATTTGAAAATTGAAACTTTCTTTTTTTGTTATTATGCAAGCTGTGATCTTAGTAGATTCTGACAGTTCCATTGAAGTTGAAAAAGAAAGACAAGAGTATACACAGTTCACTCATTATAAACAATAATATGTTAAGAAGTAAGAAAGAGTACAATTAACAATGTAAAAAGAAAAAAAAATATCGATATTATTCGATGAAAGGACAATAGTAAAACAACAAAGAGAAAAATATTACATAAAAGTAAAACCTGTGAAACAAGGTTTATGAATTACAACAACGCAAGATTAACATCATAAAAAGCGAATCCCATAGAAACTAGAACACACGTAAATAAAGAAAAGGATTCAACACATATCGAACTATAAGAAAAACAAAATCATTCAACTGCATCGAAACCAACAGACGAAGGTACTACATCAAATAAGCTCATTATTTA
>Ga0209914_1000720_pt1 | contig 40444 bp, 50 predicted proteins | sample ThiBiot_500_plan_FD_183949 | JGI IMG/M metagenome (GOLD analysis project Ga0209914, IMG submission 183949) | Wastewater bioreactor microbial communities from Cape Town, South Africa - Thiocy_cont_500_plan (SPAdes) | ecosystem: Engineered > Bioreactor > Thiocyanate-remediating > Anaerobic-Aerobic...
TCAATATTTTTTGAAGCGGCTTTCGCCAAAATTCATAGAATTCAATCCTCTATCACATATATAAAAATGAGTCAAATCTGAGGATATCGATTGAGCACCTTCGGCTGTGGCTTACGTGGAATGGCTCATATATAGATAATGGAAATTGGACCTTCAAGAACAGCAATATCCAAACATGTATCATTATCAAAATCAGCAAGAATTGGTAATTCGACAGGAAACTTAACAGATGTGCAAAATACTCCGCGATGAGTAAAATATTAACTTTTTTGTTATCATTACTAATATCGCCACTAACGATAGTTGTTAACATAATACAAAAACAACCTATTGAGCTCAGTATTTCAGTTGCAAATGTTCCATCACCAAGTCCAGGTAGCACAGTAATACCGTCAATACAATTCAATTAACTGCATCTCAACCAATTCGAATCAATGGAATGATGAACATAACCATCGATCGTATTGGTTATGGTCAACGATGTGCAATGTTCCATAATAATACTAATGTAACTGTACCATTACCAACATCGTTTCAATTCATGGGACAATCAGTCAATACAAAGTGCAATAAACATCCTCAACAATATATGTTTTAAACTCTAAATCAGAGCGAAATTTACACAATAGGAGTGTATATTGAGGGCAAAAAATAAACTTCAAGAAATAAACGATTGCAGAGAAGCATAAGAATTTGAAGAAAGTAATAACAGTAACAAGTAACGCTCGCCGCTTCGACTCGCTGAGTCTTCGAGTGAATTATTAATATTATGTGATGGCCAGCATATTTTTATAAAAGTCTATTAAATTAATCTTGTTTTCACTATTTCATCATCACAATGTAAATGAATATATAAGCAAATTTTTAAAAAAATTCACGTATTATAAGAATACGAGGCAATAGAACAAAACATAAGACAGATTCCAAAAGAAAAAAGAGAGCACATACGTTGGTCTTCCATAGAGTAATAACAATCAATGCAGCATAAAATCGACAAGCATCAATCGCTTTTCTATCTCCATGAGTAAGACGAGCACTACGGCCAGCATATTCTATTGCTAATTGAGGAGATCGATAGAAGAAAAGTGGAATCGGTGCAAGACACATCAATGCACCATTACCAGCTACACCTTCCGAACTACAAATTCATATCAAATTTGCCGTATGTTCGTATTTGTTTCTATGAAAATCGATCAAGTTGACGTTCATCAATTTGCAAATAACGAGCAATTTGATTATATGGATCGTAGATTTTCATTGTAATTAAAGATGAAGCAAGACACAATGCCATCGATGTATCATCTGTCCAGTAACCTGCCGGAAGACCCCATGTTCCTCCACCGATCATATCCACAATCGGATTACGAACGAAATATTCATGAGAACGAAATTCTGGACTTGCACCCAATGCATCACCTACAGCTAAACCAACCATTAAACCCACAAATCGATTTAATTTATCTCGATCAACAGACAATTCTAATGGAGACGGTTGAAATAGTTCCATTTCATGTGGAAATCTACGATCATCAAATGATAGAAATTCCATTTTTATCTTTTTTTTTATTATCAAATCAATTGAAATCTACAAACAAGATTACTTTCAATTATTCTTACCAAATCATCACACTTCATTCTTTATTTTAGACAAAAAAATACTCACAAACAAATACAAAAAAGAAGGAGAAAAAGAAACTTGTTCAATACTAACTTTTTAAAAAAAATCTCTATTTTGATTGTTCTTGCCACTCTGCTTCTGTCTGTTCTTGTTGTTCTGATTCTGTCTGTTCTTACTGTTCTTGTTTCGGCTGTTCTTGCTGTTCAAAATCGAAGATAGAACACTTACCTTTACGAATAAATGTTTCATTGAGAGATAATTCTTTGTTTGTCAATGAACTGTAAATATATGGAATTTGTTGAGAATTTGATTCTTGTTTAACTCCTTTCATAACATCAACTAACATCATATAAACAGGTTCATTTGGAGAATAAATATGTTTAAGAAAATGTTTAGTAAATAAACCATTTCGATCGTTTATAGAATCACAAGTAGTTGCTCCGGCTGCACAAGCAAAAATAATTAATGATTCGTGTTCATTCGACATTTCTTTTAAGCCTTTTTGTTGATTGATTGATGGTGCTCGATTACGTTTATCTAAATCGACTTGTCGAAGATGATATATTCGACAACAATCCAAAATAAATATTGTTGCCAATGGTTTCCTCGAATTAATTTGATTAAGAAAATGTTGAGCATTGATCGCACGTGTGAGTATATCAGTACCATTTATTTCAAGATTATCCGATGGAATTAAATAATTTTGATCCTAAAAATAATGAATCAATTCATTGATTTCAAAAGATCTCTTTCAGTTAACAGACTTCCCATTGAGTTCCACGACCAACAAAATAAAATAAAACTAAATCTCCAGTTTTTAATGAATATTTGAAATTAGTCAAAAGAATATCCATCTCCTCGTGGGTTAAATTTAATTTTGGTTCATCGATGACGAAACCAATCTGTTTCAATGCATTTGCCACATCTTTTGCATCATTAATCACATTTGGAAGATAACCTCCATCTGCATATTCTCCAATACCAATCACAAGCGCTATTTTACGCATTTTCAATTTACTTTTATCTAGAGAAATAGATTTCATTTATCATTTCAGCAGAGTTGATCATGCATCGCTTTAAGAGCGTTTAACATGCAAGAAAACTTTCCGTTACACTAAATCCATGAAATTCGAACTATTATCTCTCATACTCTATATATTTCAATTTCGACTGGAATTAGAACCTATCATTCTGAATTAGCTGTACATCGTGCGATTGCTGAAATTCCAGTATTAATCGTTAATATATCAAGCACACTTAACTTTTTTGTTTGCTTATCGAGAGACGCTGCTTCGATTGAAGAACTCAACAAATGAAGACTATTCTGCTTGCTTTCGATTTGAAGCGAAATTTAGATACGTAGAATCAACAAAAAAAAGAGGTCACTCTATGGCGTACTGATGAAAAAAAACTATCTTTCTGTTTAGTCGGCATTTTTGCCTTTCTGTTTTATGACAGATGAAGTTACTTTTTCCTACAAAGAGTTAAGGACATATAAAATTGTCGTAAGTAGATGTAATATGATGTAACTGAAGAAATAGATGAACGATTGACTTGTTACTTGAAGTGGAATATCGATTTGATTGAACTACCAATTCAGATTTTGCCAAAAAAAATCGTTATCAAACAAAATTTTGAAAGCACAATGAACTTTCGACATAATCATCGAAATAATCAACATCGGATCAATAAATTTATTGTTTTAAAAAACAATTTGTTAGTCGTTGTTTATTAGTTCGAGTCACGGTTCGAACATTTCCACCAGCGTATTGAAAACCAACTGGTGTTTTCGATGGATCAGATAATGTTCGAATACGACAAAATGTCTCTCCATTACATTTCAATTGAAAATCATAAGCAACTGAGCCTTGATCTCCTTCTGCTTTTTGTCGACAAATATTTTCATTGACTTGACTACTGAAGAAATTCGGCATTGAATCATAATTATCATCTGCACAATTTCCTTGTCCTAATAAAATCCATCGAGTTGATGTTATTTGTTGCGTTTGAGCTGCCGAAATAAAAGTATCTCGATTTGTATCACATTGTGTCGATGTTTGATCATTCCAAATGTTCCATCAGTTACAGTTACACATTGATTTCGATGAATTTTTGATATTTTTCAATCTGAATCGAATCAGTTAGATAACGAAGAAGATAACTCAAATGTCGAATAAATATTCCTTTGAATAATCTCTGATTACTATCACAATTAGGTTCACATGCTTCTCGAAGAAATTGACCCGAATAAGTCAAATATTGAATTGTTGCATCAGCTATCTTCTGTGCAATTAACAACAAACTCGAATTGCCCGTTGCATTGACCAATAGACCCAAACCTGATAGAATCACATCTTGATTATACGTCCATGTTGTTTGTTGATCATTCTCACACGATGCCGAATTTAATCCATCGTTAATCCAAAATTGTTCATTAATCATTCCACTTTGTTCAAACCATTGCCATTCTATAATTAGGCTTGTGCAGCTCGATGTAAATAATCTAAATTCGGATCAACTGAATATGCTTGTACCCAAGCTATTAACCACCATTGAAAAGCACCGAAACAATCACCACCAGCATACATATCAGTTTTGACGAATGTTTGATGAAAAATATATTTCAATGGTGAATCAACAATTGACATGAAATTTGCCAATGATTCTAAAGTATTTCCATTGTCCATTTGAATCATCGTAATAACACGAAACTAATCGTGTTGCAGTTACATCTGCCCAATTCAACGGTTCATTGATCGCGAAACTTGCCGACAGACAAACGAAACATTATTGAAACAAAAAGTAACTTTCCAGTTTATCTTTTCATCAGAGAGAGATGAAAAAGCAAATATTTTCTTTTATTTTTGTAAATAAAGATGAAGTGTATCGTCGGAATTGATTTTCGCTTTATTTAATGTTGATTTATTGTTCAATTTTTTGTCTCCGAAAAGTAATTGTTGTTGTTGAACTTCGAATGGCATTAAACTTCAAGTTAAAGGTCTCGCAAAGATTTGCATCGAATCCTTGGAATTATTTCGTTTTTTTTGTGTACTCAAAAAGTGAGTACACCCTCAAATCGGTCAGTATGTCCGTCCGACCGGCCGTTTACACGATAATTTCCGAACAGAAACTCCAATCAATCTGAAATTTTCTGCAGAGTTTAATCTCATAAATATCTCGGTCAAGTTCGAAGATGGGCCCGATCCATGAAGGATTCTCAGCATGAAACATCGATATTTCTCATGGTTTTCATACTAAATTCGAATAGAACCCATTTATTTTCTGCATAATCGATATCACCCTCAAGAATATACATTTAAAGAAACATAAGGTATGAAAACGGCGAGAGCTTGAGTTTTTGCTTTTTGAAGTACACATAACAATCGGATTTCAATCCGATGTTTCCGCATTTATTTATACTTTGATAAATAAATAACCGCGGAAGAACGAAAGAAGAAATCTCGAAAATACCGTGTCGACGTATTTTTTTCTGGGGAGATATGTTGCGAAACTATGTGATGATTCGTATATTATCTACGAAACCTGTAACAAGTTTTGTCAGTCAACCACCAAACTTTGTGCAATCTGCTGAACTTAAAAAAGTTCAAGAGAAAGAAGGAGAACCATAAAGGTTCGATAGAGTATCTTTTTTTAGAATGCACCCTCACTCTCACCCTACGATGAGCATTACTTTGTCAGATATTGTTACTCTATATTCTACAATAGATTGTTGGACAGCAATTATTCGCATGCCTGATCTTCTTTTTTGATGGGAAATATGAATCGTGGTATGATTTCTGTTGTCGTTATCATCAAGATATGTTTTTAGTTAAGGTTAAAGATAAGAAGAGAGAATGTTTTTTTTCCTTTTGTAAATATGATGACAAACTTTCAAGATAGGTTTTGGGTAATACTATCAGTATATACGTTATTGACTTTGTATTTCATTTTTGGGTAATTAAGATCATTCATACTTTGGGATATAAATATGGAGGATGCATGCTGTTTCATTCATTTCAACGATACAAATCATTAGCAACACATACATTAAAAAAAGGTAAGTAACAAATCATTTCACAGAATGATACGACAATATTAAACGCCACTCGAATTTTTAGAAAATGGCAATTCGATGCCGAAGATGTAGACGCACGGTTTCAAATACATATCTACTAGCTGAACTTGCAGCAAGTGTAATCAGAAGATTGTTCGGTTCATCCAACGAACTCCCCTCAGCACGTGCGTGTCAATTTGTCGAAGATGAAATTAAAAATGCAGCAAATGATTATCGGATTAAATGTCCACACTGTGGAGCAGAGGGGCAATTCGAACTGGATTATGGAGCAAGGAGGCTATGCGAACTGGATTAGAGGATTCAAAACTACTCCAAAACTGACGCTTGCTTTTCGCATCACTACATATCTTCTCCATTTTTTAAGGCAATAAAAGCATCAAATCGAGAAATAACTGACGACTTCATATTAGTCTTTTCATGGGTCAATACGATAGCGTCTCAAAAGAAGTACTTTTTCATTTTTTCCTAGTGCAATTTAAAACGTTGTGACGATTTTTCTTGCATCACCCTCAAATTTTGCTACAAAATCATATTCCCCAGCATATAGAAAAATTGGGAAGAATTATCTGTGAATTAAGGGTCTCAACCAAGTCCCTGATAGCTAGGTTTTGTGTCATTATCAGTTTCATTCAGGTCCTTAATTCACAACTGAATTGACACAAACTGGCTTATTTCTACCCGAGTTCAATAAAAAAAAGCAAAACAAAAAAGAGTCAACAATCATCGCTATCACGTTTCGCTTGAGTTACGGACTGTTAAAGCCAGCCCCTACTTTTCTTCCTCATTATTCAGGCATTAAAAGCCTGAAAAGTATGCAAAGAAAAGAAAAAAAGTTTTTCTTTTTTGTTATTGCACAACATTGTGAGATTGTGCACCCTTACATCACTGTTGTGCAATTACGAGTGTCAAACAACCAGATAAAAGAATATAAACACTGCGTGTTTGGTGCTCATAACAAGAAAAAATTTTAGCACCTCAAACATAAGGATGAAATATCTCACTCACAACAATGGTGGTCGCCCGTTTATGGTTTCAGTCGATAATAGCAAAGTGGAAGTTTTCACCAGAGGGAAGAACGACAAATACAAATACCTAAGCAAGGAAGAAGAGGAGAACAAAACCGGATGGGTAATACCAGTCCCGAGTGTGAAGAATTATCTTAAGATCTTCATTGGAGATGATCTTGCATATGGGTACACGGGCAACAGCGTACTTATACAAAAATCGAACACGAGATACATGTACATTTCAGGAAGCATCAAAGAATTCAAGTGCCCTGAGCAAATTATTGAGTTTCATGCGCCAGTGGGAAACAGCGATGTTCCCTATCCGTTCGCTGTCACCGAGAACGGCCGTTTCATCCTCTTTGAAGATTCCAGAGATAACACGATGACCATACCACAAGATTGAAGACTTGCACGAACGTTTACAAGAAGAAGATGAGAGAAGAGGGAGAGAAAAAAAGAAAAGATTTCTTTTGAGAGAGCAAGAACAGCCTAATCTGTCTTGTCTCCTCTAGATTTCTTCTTGTCTAATTCAAACTAAACTAAACTCGTTTATTCGAAGAAAAACGTAGCTATTTATACAAGGAAGGACATCCAGGTCCAGACGAGGAAACGAAGAGAAATTGCGACGTAAGACAATGACATTCGAGAAATCGAGGTGAGAGAGAGAGAGAAAGAGAGCCACAAAGAAAGAAAGATAAGGACATTCGACAATCGTACACATGTACAACATATGGGTCGAAAATCGAGGGACCGAAACAAGAGAACGAAACGAAAAATACAATAGGGAGAAAAGAAAGTGTATGTTAGAGTGCTCTCTAACAGCACTTATAGTGGGATATTCTTACGAGTAGCCTGTCTGGTACATAACATCTCTTCGTCATATAAACCTCTTAAATAATTCAAGCTTCCCCGCTCTAGAACTGCTTCCTGCGAATAGTAACATCCTTAAAGAAAACCAAAGATAACTCTAGCAATAAAACGTTATTATAAAATTAGTAGAATGTCGCTGCAGTAAATTTCTCAAACAACAGACGAATCGTTATTGATAGCGACAAATTCATGCATACCCTTATAGATAATCTTGCTAACTAACAGAAGGTGTGCTGAGAGATAGCTAAACTGCCTGTATAGTATTGAAGATGTTATGGGGTCCATGTGGCTCGACACTTTTATTTTGTTCCTTTGGGGACTTGTATGTCAGCTGTTAAACTCAGAACAACGATCAATGGATTTTGATCAGTGCTCAGTCGTTTTGAAATTCGTTTCATTTCATCATAATTCATAGTGAAACGGACTGCACGCCAAGGAAAGGTCATGCGTAAAAATATAAGTTCAAGATCAAAAGAACATCAATTTAAGTAGTTATAGTAATTCGTGGCGAGACTATCAACATATTTTCGATTGTATTCAAAGATTTTGTCTTCTTGATTATTATTTGAAGTAAAGTATAGTTTCCAGCAAAGGAAAATCTTCATTCGAACTAGTGAACATTTTTCAATAATAATTTGAAAATTTGATGGTGCTCAAGATGATATTATTATTCAATCTGTAATAGCTGATCGTCGACTAAAAATATCTGATGATACACCATCAAATTTTCAAATTATTATTGAAAAATGTTCCGTATTTATCCGAATTTTATTCAATCATTAATAAAATCTATAGTTGTTTTCATGTGTCAAATGAAACGTTTAAAAACAATTAAAAATAGATCAACATCATTCGAATTTTCTCAATGTGTCGTAGAAATTGAATTCTTGAACTTACTTTCATCCTCAATGGAATATTTTTAGGTTTTTTTAGTGTGAAAAATGTCCTATGAGGGATGACAAATTCACATTTGATGACGTGTATGGACAAAAGGAAAAATTCGTGTTGATTTAATGAAAATGTAAATAAAAAAAATACCATTAGCTATGATGGATTTACCCACAATGAGAGAATGTGTGGGAAAAAAGAGGTGAACTATGGTGTAATTACTTTGTCCATCGTCTATATAATGGAATGAAAATTTGAATTATTTCTCAAAAACACGTAAATTATCTTTAAACAACGACGAAAAAAAACAGAACCAATGACAACTACGAATGGTCTCATCATTCTAGGAAATACAGGAGCTGGAAAATCGTTCATCGGAAATCTTATCCTCAATCGTGAAGCTTTCGTACACGAATGCAATGTCGATTCAGTTACTCATAACACTGAATTCTGTGAATTTAGCGAAGGGCCAATACAATTCTCGATCTTTAATATTCCGGGATTGATTGAGAACGAGCAAGCAGCTGTTGAACGAAACAAAGTGGAAATTCATAAAGCGTTTGGAATTCGACCCAACTCAATTGTAGCATTTGTCTTCACTGCCGGCGCTGGTGGTCGAATAACAGGACGATATTATTGCATTTCATGCAATCAAGAAGGTCTATTCGTTTGAATCCAAGAGTTTCCTCGCAATAGTCAACGATTTGCCTCCAAATCGGCCACCGAACTACGACACGGATGCAAAAGCGAAGCTAGAAAAATCTCTCGGTCTTCAAAACATCGAGGTCTGTTGCCTTCATCGAATCAACCAACAGGAAGCGGCGGGCCGGAGCGAACTACGTCAGAAACTGCTTGCCTCTATCAAAAAATGCATAACCAAACTGCATCATAAACAAGGAGACATAATACTGCGAGTTGATGAATTGGAGAAACTCCGAAAAGAGTGGAAGGTTAAGCAAGAGGAATTTGAACGAGAAATCAATTTGCTGAAGCAACAGATCTGGATCCCGAATAGACGAGAATACGATCCTCCTACCTATTTCGTGCCGGTGCCAGTGATATACTCATCACCTCCATCCCCACCCTATCAAGATGTGCTAGTGCCACGAGGCCACCCACATTTCGAAAGATTCTGCGACGATTTTTGTCGAAAGCTTTGGGGCCCCCAATACAAGTGACGAACAATCAATCGAAAACACACCGAACTGCTCATATCAACCTTTGTTTTGTAGCAACCGATTCATATGACACAGTGTTTTTAAACAAATAATTAAACGTGATTTTTAATAAATTTAATACAGAATTCATTCTTTTGCCAACGTGTTTGAGAGTGTTACACAAGGGGAAAAAACGGATCATGGATCCTATTAAATCCTATACTGTAAAAAAAAGTTGCTTTACCGTACTTTAAAGTTTCGCACTATCTTTCACAAGGCGTGAATAGCGGATTTCAGGACTTCAAGATTTCAAAGACTTCAAAAGATTTCAAAAGACTTCCTCCTATGTGATTTCGCTTTTTTCGAAATATTTCAATAGACTTCAAATGATTTCGAAAGACTTAAATAGATTTCAAGAGACTTCAAGGACTTCTGAGGACTTCAAACGAATTCAAGGGACTTTAGTGACTTCATAGGACTTCAAGGGATTTCATTAGACTTTGGTGGCATGGGAGTAAACATATAAAGAGGGCGAGGGTGAGGGTGAAAATCGTGTCTTAGTCATTTAAAGCTTTTAAAAGGTCGTATTCATATGCGCCATCAGGGGACACAGGATTTCATTATTTGACCAAAAATAAACCTGTAAAAATAAAGATTCTTTTTTCAGAATGATCGCAAGATCTACCTAAGAACGTCAAGCGTGTAATTGTTCATGGAACTTTAAGAGATTTCAACATTTTATCTCATTCTGTATTTTTGCATCGAGAAGAAATTAGCTGAGGACATTGCGCGTTTCGTTTTGTTTCGTCGGTCATACTTCACTGATTTTTCTTTTTCGTTTTTGCCAATATGAAACTTGCAAGTGCATTTTGCAATATAGTCAATGCTATTTCGTCTGTCTACGATCTATTACAAATGTATTCTTGATTTACAATCAATTGGTAGACAATGAAACGAACACATTCTAACTCATCCTATTGAACAATTAGTTCTATCACAATATCAGATTACGTAAGTATTCGATCTATTCGACTACTTTTTGAATTCATTTAAAACACTGAGAAATAACACTAATAATGTACAGATAAATATGTTGTTGTCGTTGTCATCGAAGTCCTTCGATATCATATTTGTGCATTTACTTAAAAGATTCATAACTTTCAAATTTTGTCTTTTTCTTCTATAGATAAAGGTACAAGGCTGCAATCTTGCTGAACAAAATCTTCGATAAAATCATCGTGTATTATTCTCATTTATTTTGATATTTTCTATGGATCATCGACAACACAAAAGACTAAAAGAAAAACTTTCCTGAAAAATATTCATATTTCCAATTAACTTTTTTTTACTTGTAGAAGACGGTTTTCTTTACCGGTTGTGATTGTCAGCAATAAACACGGATAGTATCTTTTTTTTTTCTAAAGTCGTCACAAAAGCCAGTGACGCATAGCACTATGAAAGCCAGTAGCGCTATTTTCTAAAGCCATCACAAAAGCCAGTGATGCATGATGCTATGAAAGCCAGTAGGGTCATTTTGTGAAACACAAACTGAAAGGGAGTGTTGAAGTTTAAGATTAGAAAATTTGAACCCACTACCCCCGCCCGCCCCCCACTTACGTGACCGACACATGAAATCTTTTGAAGTCTTATGAAGTCCCCAGAAGTCCTTGCAGTCTCTTGAAATCTATTTAAGTCTTTCGAAATCATTTGAAGGCTTTAGAAATCTTTCTAACTCTTCGAAGTCTTTGAAGTCTATTGAAATATTTCGAAAAAAGCGAAATCACATAGGGGGAAGTCTTTTGAAATCTTGAAGTCTTGAAATCCGCTGTTCACCCCTTGACGAAAAACCTTTCTCATTATATCCTTAGAGTATTTCCATCATTCTAGATTTCCATCGATTATCAATCGTTGTACTAGAGAACATGCATGATTTTTTACTTCGAAACTCAATATGTGCTAAAAGCATTCGCGCTCAGAAAATTTAGAATTCTTTAAAAACTTATCAACACATGAATAATGTTTCATATCAAAGATAAATCATCAATATTCAGAACCGCGGTTTGAAGTCAACTTTCAAGCTATATTGTCTCATATAAAACATCGATATTCATTTGTTTATTTTTTTTTCTTTCAGTATTTCTTTGTACTGTAAAATACGACAGCTACCTTGTTTGTTTCTGTGTTCTGATATTGTGATGGCTTTTGCACCGGTTTCTCCGTTTACTCTTACTGGCTTAAATAAATTTTTATCACTGACATATCATCAGATGATTAATTGGGCTATCTATACATTTGCTGAATTGAATCTAGCTGATCAACTTATTCGTGCCTCACCAGATCGTGGCTATACTGTTGAAGAAATCATTGGTGAAGATCGAAAACAATGGAATAGCCAATTGATTTATCGAATATTACGCGCATGTGTATACGCAGGTATTGTTGAATTAGTTAATGATGATAAACATTTTGTGCTTACTGAATCTGGTATAATGATGACATCGGATCATCCATCACATGTTCGTGATAATGTTCTCTATACTTTTGGTAAAATCTATATTGGTGCTAATCAACAATTACCCAATATTGCACGTGGTGAAGGTACAGGAACTGGTGTAGCTCGTGCTTTTGGTGGCCTTGATTTGTATGCATTACTTAGTCAACCTGATTATAAAGATTTTGCATCAAGGTTTAATGGCTGTATGACATCATTTTCAATGCAAACAAGTGTCCAATTGGTAAAAAGTATCGATTTCAATCGTTTCAAAACAATGGCTGATATTGGTGGTAATCGTGGAACATTTTTAGCTGAAATTTTTCAAAATTTTCCACAAATTGAACATGGAATAGTCTTTGATTTACCACATATTATAAATTCGTATAGTAATGGTGAAGAATTTCAATCACGTGGAATTGATAATGATCGATGGAGTTATGTTTCAGGTGATATGTTCGATGCATTAACCGTACCATTAGCAGATGCTTATGTTTTCAAATATATTTTACATAATTATGATGATGAAAAATGTTTGCAAATTTTATCATCACTTCGTCAAACAAATAAAACGAAACAAAATTTACCAATAACAATATTTATTGTTGAACATATTATTTTACCAGATGGAGCAATAAGTAATTGGCAAACACATGGATTCGATATAGTAATGGCTGCTGTTTTTGATAATGCTCGTGAACGAACAGAAGATGAATATAAACAATTATTGTACAAAACTGGATTTCAATTTCAAAAATTATATCCAATTCAAGCACCAGAATCAGTCATTGAAGCTATATGTATTGAATAATTCAATCTTTTATTCGAATAAAATCACAGAAAAGCAAATACATCAATTTAATTAATTGATGTCACTCGATTGCGCGAAAGATAAGACTTTCATTTGAAAAATAATTCAACAAAATGAGGAACAATATGTTGATACGTATCTTGGCTCATCTGAGAATAATGATATTGATAATGTTATGCTAATTATGCTTTCTGAAGTGTACTATAACGTCTGCTGGTGTTTCTATGTTTCTAAATCTTTTTTTTTTATTCTACGATCATAACAACGGTTAATCAATGTTGATTTCTCTATTTATTACAAACAAAAGCTAACATCGTTGTTTTGTTGAATTTCAGTAATGACTTAAATTATCTGCTCCTGTGGGACCTAAAAATAAAATTCTCTTTAAGGTAGTGAACTGTGCTACTTGTGCTGCAGGAACATGGGCGGTAGCCATTTACTTTGGTGTTAGAAGTCTTTGTAAAACAGTTTACTGAATTATTTCAAGCGTGTGTAGCAATTTAAATGAAAGAATTCTTTTATTTGTTCTCTTGTTGGAAAAAAAACAACTGAATCTTGTTGCGTTCTTCTTTGTTGATGAAAAAACCCACTCGAATCGTGAGACTTCACCGTGGCTTATCAGCGCGGCTTTTTATTATTTCTTACATTTTATTGAATCGTATATATGTTGTTGGTAGAAGTCATATAAAATGAATAAGAACATTTTCAATTTTAGATTGATTTTAATCAAGTTCAATCTTTTTTATCGCAATGTTCAATTATTTTGATGTTTCAGTTTTAAATCCCATAACATGGCCAAGACGAATTATTACAAATACCGTTTCAGCATTATGCGATCAAGATACGGGTATTTGGCTTGGTAAGAAATCATTAAAAAATTCAGGAATTGGTTTAACAATAGCTCCTGGCTTTGATTTATTACATTGGGCAATAATGATCGATGGACATCTTTATGAAATAGCAGTAGACGAAAAAAGTGTTTCAAAAGCAACTGGTGTATACCATCACACGACTGATAAGGATTATATAGAACAATTTAAATGGACTCGATTGATCGGAGATTCAATAAAAACTCATGATGAGTTGATTGATAAATGTGAGCGATCTACAAAAGCTTATAGTCTAGTTCCGTACGAGTTGGGAATGGTAAATGATAAAATGAACTGTCAACAATTTGTTCATATGCTTTACGCTTATGCTCGTGGAATAACAGTACTCAAAGCTACATGTATTACTAATCTTGTATCTGGAAATATCGTAATTTAGCAACGATAACAGGATTATTTACTATGCGGACGTTTATTTTTTCTTATAAAGATTAATACATAATTGAATAAAACTTTTTCTCTACGACTGTAGTCCTGTCTTTTTTAGTTAAGCTCATAGAAACACTTTTTGAATGAAATAAAATTATTAAGTTAGATTTAAGGTTTCAAATAAAATGGCATGCTTCATGTTTATTAACATTATATTTTTTAATTTTAATATTTATTGTAATGAACAACTTTGTTCTGTGCCTTCATTATCAATACGAAATCGTTGAATTCGATCATTCCATGAATCGACAACATAAAGATTATTATCAGCATGAAATGATAAACCAGTTGGACCATCCAACTGATTTGATCCTTGTCCCTCGCCATTTCCACCAACAATAACACGACCTTCTTTTGATCCCACTGACCAACACATTATTCGATGATTCCAACAATCAGCCACATAAATATCACCAATTTCATTCACTACTAATCCCATTTGTTGATTTAATTGTTTTAAACTATTTCCTTGACCTTGTCCACCAGCAACAATAATACCTTCGAGTGCACCTTTCAACCATTTCATTACACGATGATTCCAACGATCTGAGACATAAATTGTCTCGTCTCTATCAACGAAAATATATGTCGGACAATGCAATTGATTGAGTTTATTTCCTTGACCATTTCCACCTGCAACAACTCTTCCTTCTCCTTTTCTTCCTTTTCCTATTTCACCTTTTCTCCATCGTTTCACTGCATGATTCTCATAATCAGAAACAAATAAATCTCCATTTTCATTCATCTTTAATCCCCAACATAAAATATTCTCAATGAGAATTTCTTTATCATTTGGATTTTCTAAAGACCATCGAACAACTCTTCTATTTCCATAATCACAGATAATCAGAGATTTATTCTTTTCATCCAAAATCACATCAGTTGGCAAATTCAATTGATTAATTCTATTTCCTCCACAATTTCCTTCTGCAACAATTTCTCCATGATCACTTCCACCATTTAATTTACATTTCAGAATACGATGATTCTCTTTATCAGCAATATAAATGCATTGTTCTTCATCATCGATACAGATCCCTTCAGGACGCTTAAGTTGATTTAATTTGTCGCCTCTTCCATTTCCACCAGCAATTGTTTGACCCTCTATTTTCCATTTCATCACGTCAGATTTCGATTCTAAATCAACAAAAATGAACAAAAGTAGAAAAAATGGAATAGAAAAGACGAAAAAGAATAATTGTCAATCTCAATTCAACTATAATCAATGTTTCAACTATTCACTCAACGAAATATTATATCTCTCTTTTATCCTTTTCTTTCTTTTCATCGTTCAAAACGATAAACAAACAACACAACACTCTTTTCACCATATAATCTCTTTCTTTAATAATTTCTTTTCTAATCTCAGCAAATGTTAAACTAACCTTTCAATCGTGACTTGGAACGAGAAGCCGTTGAATTTTTCTCTATGAATTCGATCGATTTTTGACGCCATTTCATACTTTTATCAAAATCGCCAGATCGAGATGCAACTTTGGCAAGATGTTCATATAACTCTCCTCGTAAAGGATCATTCGATGGAATTTGTTTTAATAATCGATGAAAATATTGTTCAGCCAAGTCGAATCTACCCATTTCAGATAGAAATTCGCCAAGAATTCGAAGATCTATTGCTCCTTGACCAGTTTGTTGTTTCATATGCATAAGGACTTTTTTTAATTGATTATCATCATCGGAAGATAAAGTCATCTGGATGATCCAAAATTGATTTTTATTGTCAAAGGAAATATTTTTAAGTTGAAAAATGGATCCAATCATAAATAAAACTTCTTCTTCATCAGGAAAAACACTAAACCGACTAATATTTGCAAATGGTTTTGTTTTAACAATACGTGGATTAGCTTCGATTTGAAATAGAATTTTCTCGGTATTTTCTGTTGATTTCGAGTGATTAAAAAAAGAAAGAGCTTTTGAGTAATTCGAAGTAGTTGAAAAGAAAGAATTTATCGAAATGAATTCATTAATTGACTTTTTCAAATTTTCTAATTCTTCTTTCGAAATAATTTGAGCTCGATAAACTTGAATAATTTCTTTTGATTGATATTTCTTCAGTTGCTGTTGAAGATCAAATATATAAGATCGATACAAAAACATCCAATGAACAGTTTCTCCTCGTAAAATTGAATTTAATGTTTTGTAAAAGAAACATTCTTTGGTGTACCATTGTAATGCTTCATTCGATCGATATTTTCTCTCAAAATCGTTGATATTTTCTAATTCAAATCGATTATCATTGAATTGTTGTTTTAATAATTGAATTAATTCATTTTTATCTTCGTCAATTGATTTTAATCTCAGAAGACAATCGATCAAAACTTGAGAAAAAATAAATTTTCCATTTAATCCACTTGTTGATTTGCCACCAACAGAAAAGATATTAATCGATAAAGGTTCTTCAGTTTTCTTTTCAATTCGATGATCCTCTGTAATCAATGAAACTAATTCCTCAAGACTCGTCACAACATTTTTCACTTTCGAATATTTCGAAGACCAAAGTTGATTTTCTTGTTTATCCATACAATAGATATAAATCGAAATGACTTGTCTCAAATGATGAATTTTAGGAAGAATTTCTCTTCCTAATCTTCCACTAACAATCAAAATTAATCGATCTTTTGGTGAAGTTTTCTCAATAAACTGTTGACATTGATCAAGATCTTGGAATTTTTTAAGTTGATTAATAACCAATCGAAGTTTTTGTTCAGTATTTCGACCTTCATTTGGATTTGCATCAAGCCAAATAAGACAAAATGTTTCTGAATATTCATTTTGATCAGTTGAAATTGCAGTTGCCATTGAAAAATCTTTTTTTTAAATGAAGAAATTCAAAGTTTCGTTTGTTATTTTTTTCTGCGTACAAGATGAATTCAAGTGTTCTGTTTGTTTTTTCAATCAGAACAAATGCTATAGGAGTATGAAAAAGAATTAAATCTGTCTAGTGAAAAGAAACGTTTCATGATTGATCATTCTTCATCTTAGTCTCGAAATAATTTTGATCTAAACGAACAACAAAAAATCTCAGTTTATTTAGATATTGACTCATCGTCATCAACTAAAACTTTGTTGATAAACAACGAATTCATTGTTTTTGTTTTCATTTTTGAAAAGATAAAAACTAAAAGAATGTCACAATTTTTCATCGTACTTTGTTTATTTCTATTTCCATTGAATTGTGTCAATGGATTCGATGCTGGTTTCCTTCAATTAGTCCCTGTTCTTCCCAAAGGTTCCGATACAACTCATTACAGTATGACAGTTTGTGCTCTCTGTCGAGTAACGATTGATTATCTTCGAACAGCATATCATTTGGATACAACATATTTAGAAAGCAAAGCTAATGTCGTCAACGGTCAATGTCAAGGCAATCTTGTCAATGAAATTGTTGATTTCTTGAATAAATCTTCGTCGCAATCGAAAGCCAATCCATGGTCATTCGAAGCAACAACGAAAACAATCGCGTCATCGAACACAAAAACCGATTTAAAAGAAATGCTCGAAGAAGACAGTCATTTCGATAGTGAAGCATTCATTGACGGATCACAATTGATTTTAACGAGATACGAAGCAGCAAAAGAAAGCATTGTCAATCAAGGCAATTTCGATCAATCGAGACGAACATTCGGCGAAATGTTACATACAATTCAAGATTTCTATAGTCACACGAATTACATCGAACTTGGCAATGAAAAGCCGAGTGATACACTTGCAAATCGCGTCTTTCAATCCGCTGAAATCGCACCAATTTCGATGCGAACATGTATCAGTTGCAAAAATGACGATTGTCAAAATCCTTCGAATATCGTTCCCGATGTTCTCAATGGGAAATTCTTGACAAGTGGATATTTTATCCCAGTTGGATACAGTTGGTTTGTCAAAGGGAAACCAGCTGGTAAATGTTCGCATGGTGGTTCAGCGGATGGAACATCTGATCGTGAACCAACCGGTGGAATAAATAAAGATACTTTAAAAGGAAAACACGGACTTTTACATTACGATGCAGCAACAGTTGCCTATCAATCGACAGTTCAGATTTTGACTAAATTTCGTCAAGATATTGGCGATGATAATTTCGGACAATTTCTAAGTTTGAAACAAAGATTAAATAGTTTAGTGATAACAATTGATATCGCTTGTTCAATGATTGGATATATCGAATTAGCTAAAACTGAAGCTATTACGATTGTGAATGAATATCGAACGATAACATACGGACCGTACAATTACATTCTCGTTACTTTTAACAGTACAAATGCAGATTTAATTGTGAATTCCGAAGATCCTCAAGATTTATCTCGTGCCATTGAAAATATCAAATCATGTCAAGTAACAAATTCATCCGTTGGCGAACTTTATTATCACGGTCTAATCGAAGGTTTAAAACCGAGTGAATACAATTCAGTTGTTTACACATTTACCGATTCACCAGCCAGTGATGCTTATTTAAAATATCAAGCACGAGCTTTACTCAGAAGTAAAAAAGCGGTGATCTATTCATTTCTCAGTCAAAAAATGCTGACAGATCTCGATCCATTGGATGGTTCCAATGGTGACACTGACTTAGCAACGATCAGTGGTGGTCTCACATTTCCGATATATACTCACGATTCTTCAGCGATCGCAGAGTTTATTGCTCGTCGATTGGAATGGACACGTTTGCAAACTCTAGTTATGCTTTCAACGACTTCGAAAACAACGGATTTCTATGTCGATTCATCAATTGATGAATTACAAATCGAAATTTGTTCGTTAGGAGAAATTGTGAATTTAGATGGAATTCAATTATTTATGCCGAATAATTCAATTTATCCAATAAAAGCGAATTATACGAATACAAAACATTTGTACATGTGGAGAATCGGTCAGCCACCTATCGGCAAATGGCGATTGACAACTGCAAACCTAACAGCTCAACTCAATTTCACCGTTGAAATTCAAGGCAAAACAAATCTAATCTATTCATCGACTCCTCAACGAAAAATGCTCATCAATCGAGACACGAGTGGTTACACTTTGTTAACCAACGAACCGTTAATTCATTCAGATTTACTTATTCTTACAACATATGCGAATCTTTCAGTTTCATCAATTGTCATTTCTCTAATTGATATTCAAGGAAATGTCATTTCAACTTATTCATCAACTCAAACAGCTTCATTTGGAATTCTAACTGAAATCAATGTACCTGAACAACAATTTCGAATCGGAACATTACTCACTCTTACTGACGGACGAATTATTCAACGAATGGAAAAACAAATTATTTCTCCAACAATCTATTCAATTGAATTAACAAATCCACCATTTATCGTTCGACCTGGTGAAATTCTTCGAATGAATTACACAATCAAATGTGCCAAACCCGACGATCAAGTCGCTGTTCAATTAGAAATCATTGATACTTTGAAATTGATTAGTAATGGAACTATTCAAAAGAATATTACGTTTAGAAATCAAACTTTCGACATGGAAACAGTGCTTCTCTCGCAAACAAATCAACCGAAATTTACAACGAGTCTTGTGATTTTTTCGATTTCAAGTTTCACCAACAAAATCTCGTATGAAAACGATGATATGGCTTCGCTTTTCATCGATGTCAATTCTTTATCTTCAACTATTCAAATCAATTATTTTCTTTTCATTTTTGTATTCATTTATTTTCAATTAAATTAATCGACTGTCTTCCGATTGAAATCGATCTCGAATTGTTTGATTTTGCAGAATGCCTAATTGTTTCAACGACTAAAAAATTCACAAATTCAGATCTTCTAATCACACAAAACTAAATTACTGAATTCGATTTCAAAGCTTCGATGAAGTTTTTCACAGCTTGATCATCAATTGGATTGTTGAGTAAAGATAACTTCAATAAAGTCTACAGACAGAATAAAAGAAAAAATAAAAAATGTTTAAACGAACGAACTTTGTTTTGACGAAGTGCATCGGCGAAATATTGTGCACCGGTATTATCGATATTATTTGCATTGAGACCGAGTTCGATGAGTGTCTTTTAACAAAAATTGATCTTTGCAACAAAACAGAATATCGAAATAGTTCTACCTTATTTGTTCGTAAAATCTCGGCGAGATGTTGAGCTCCAGCTGAGCCAATTTGATTATTCCAAAGATCGAGTGTTGTCAAAAACTACAAACATCAATTCTTCAATTGAAACAAACGATCAAAACAAAACAACTTTATGAAATCTTAGAGAATCAGCCAATCGTTTAGCTCCTGTTGCTTGAATTCGATTATTTCCAAGATATAAAATTTCAATTTTCTATGATTTCAAATCGAATAACAATCAAAAAAGATTCGATTGAATATAAATCTTACAGTATTATTTGCTAACTTCTTCGCAACAACAATCGTATCAAGATCACTAATATTCTGATTATTTAAATTCAATGTCGATGCATTGTTTTGTTGATCGATATAATCTTGTAATTGTTGATTTTCATACGGTTCTTGTTCGACAACATGAACTTTTTCAATCGCCTGTTGAAGAACTTCATGAAATTGATCGAGACCATCGATATTAATTTCAATGAATTGTGGAATTTTCATTTCCATCCATTCGTTAAGCATTTTTGTTAGATATTCAGTGTAATCACCGAAATGTATTAAAATATTGAGAAAATCTCCGTTGGCAATTCGTTGTAGGAGAAGAAGACGTCGTTCTTTGACTTGTTGACATTTTTTAATGAATTCATTTTGATAATCTTCGAGTTTCTTTCGATTTTGAACATCAGCATCGGCGAATTTCTCTGCAAAACTTCGTTCTCGTGCATCGATTTGCTCACGTACGGATGCAAACACTTGCTCGACTTTGTTTTTTCTCGCATTGAATTCATTTTCATAGCTTCGAGTCATTTCATTGATTTGTTCTTCGGCATTGGTTGTCAATGGATGTTTGGCAAAAATGTTTATCAACTAAACTCAACATAAGAAGAAAGAGAAAAAGCGTGAAATGTTTACTTGATCAGTAGCTTCTTTGACAGCGACATTCATCAATTGGCAAGTGCCTTGTTGTTGTTTTTTTGTGATCAAACAAATCGAACAATATGGAGTTCGATTGTCTTCGGACCAGAATTCGATTTCTTTCGTTGGATGATCTTTACAATGAACGATTCGAGCTGGTTTAGAATCACTGATTTGATGATCTGCATTTGCAGGCATCCCATGGATTATTTCATTACATTCCAAACAGAAACCTTTGTTTTTACAATCTAAACACCAGTATTTCGAAATTTGTGTTTTGCAATTACAACATTGTGATTCAACTATCGACATTGACAACAGAAAAACAATTTCATTTTCTATAACCTTTAAATTCTATAATAGTTTTACTTTTATTTTGTTTGACTAACTCAACAATATCACGAACATTTCGATTGATCGGCAATGAATCGATTTTATTTTCTTTAATATCCTCTTTTCCATCACGTAGAGGACATCTGGCTTTACCTCGATTATTTGCTGCTAATTGTTTCAGACATTTAAAACAGAATGTATGTGAACATGGTAACATTCGAGGATCATCAAACATTTCCAAACATAAACAACAACGAATATTATCTTCGATTTGTTCTCGCAATTCTCCATCGGAATTGTTATTATTCGATGCCATTCAATTCTGTAAATGCAATACAATACATCGTTTACACAACACTTAAATACGCGTGTCTCGTTTACTTCCTTGGAAGAAATGAATCAATGAAAAGCATGACTTTTTAATACAAAGAACACTTCATGTGCACATTTCTCATGAGGGGTGTTGAGGGTGAGGTTCATTCCAAAAGAGTTCGCTACTTGTTACAATCTGTTGAATGTGAGTTTCTGCCGAGAACGCACTGATAGGCCTCACATTTAGTCGTTTGAAACGTTGGTCCATCATTCAATATTTGTGCAATGCCTTCAGAACATGAATGAATTTCTTGAAATTTTTCGTCATTGACTTCATGAATGATTGTTGAGTCGGTTACTGGTGAACAAAGATGAGCCATATTTTTCTTTTTCTTCGATGCTTCAGATTGCATTTTTTACATGTGCTTAATATTACGCAGGCATTTTCCTTTTTGTGTACTTCAAAAGTGAGTCTATACTCTAGAATCGATCGAGTTCGAATATGAGCAAGATCCGACTATATTTCACTGGTTTGCAAATCAAATACAGTATATCACTATCAGCGTTATTTAGTTGTACCGGTAATCTATTCGGTATTGAGGGTTGTGAATCTCGTTGTTGAATCAGCTGATGTTGTTTAAGTTTCGATATTCTTTTATTAAAGAAATAACATGGAACGAAAAAAAATTGTAGAAAAGGATGAAATTCAAGTCTTTTTTTTTTAGAAATTTCCTCTTCGATTATCTATTTAACCAATGTGTTCAATTCGTATTGTTTCAAAATATCACGAGTATCATATAATAAATGAACGATAGTGTCTCGTACTTTTCGTTTATTTCGTTGCTCGATAAATATATAATTGTCATTCTATTAAAATATCGATCATTGCAAGTCAATCGAATCACATTCGTTTGTACTGTTCAACTATTTTCTTCACCGAACACGATTAGCTGTTACTCTATTGAGAGTATCGAACATTACAAGATAAATGAATGACGATAGGTAGTCTCTTTCAGTTATTTCTTTGTTCGATGACGTAGATTTATACTCTAACGAAATATTGATCATCACAAGACAAGTAAATGACAATATCGTTGATTTATTCATTCAAATATACTTGTTGTTTGATATGTAAGTTTTGACTCTCTATGAGAATATAAATTATCATCGGATAAGTGAACAACACTAACTTGTACTGTTCATTTATCTCTTTATTCAATTTGATAATCTATAACTGTTTCATGATCTAACCTATCCTGAAATAAATGAACTATAACAGTCGATCATGCAGATCAATTATAATCTATCACTGTTAAGTAAAGTACATTTCGTTTCTTTTGCTCGAATGTATGTGATTAGAAGTGAATGTTATTTGGTTGCGAATCTCGTTGTTGACTACTTGAATCAGCTGACGAATCTTCCGACGAGCTGCTAGCTGATGTTGTAATCATCAAATTAGCAAAAACCATGAGTAAAACAAGAAGAATAGAAATATTGACTTTCATTATGATTGTAATCGATGCGTATATGATTTCTCATTGAAACCCAATCGGTTTTTATAGGTAAGTTTTGGAGGGGAAATGCGTAATAAAAAAACCGAAGGCGAACCTAATTATTCTAAAAATATACGATTGACGTCAAAAGATGATCATCAACGTAAATATATTAACGAGTGCATATCTATACATAGTTTATTATTCTAATATTACGTCAGCAATATTTCAGTTCAAATACACGAATTTTACCGAAAAGGAAAAGAGATTGATCATTTTTATTGAATTAATAAAATAAAACATGTGATTGTTTTTGGTTAGTGCGGGTAACGTGTAATTTTTTTTTCAAATATCGGAATCATTAAAACGCTCCTCTCGCAATCTTCGAAAGTCAATCGAAGTCGTTGAAATCGTAGGTCGTCGTCGTTCTTTTAAATAATGAACCAACGCGTAAACTATGAAGAGAAAAACAACGACCGAACAAATAACAATTGGAATTGTCATAAATGAAAGCCGAGGTGACGGTCGAACACAAACATTTGCACGAGTACTACAGATTGTACTCTCTACAAAATATATACATATGCACATATATCAAGATTGTTTTCTCAAATAATTAAATCTACGAACTATCACAACACCATGTCATCGTATTGTTGTTTGTGAAACATTTGTTCTCACGTGTTTTATCACAATGAAGATTGTTACCTGTTGTCAGAGAAAACATTGACGAAAAGAACAGATACTCTCACTGATAACGTCTTTTATTCAATTGAAAAGAGTTTTAAACATCACATTTATAATAGTGACGAACTTCAGCAATATCAATTGGACTCAATTCTTTAGCATTGCCAATTGAAATACCCTTTCGACGAGGAATCATTGTTTCTTGACCATTCATACTGAAATACATTCGTCCGTAATGCATGATACTCGAATAATCATAGGGTGAACCTTGATTGACAACTCCCGCTACATCCCACGTATATTTCTCGAAATCATCTCTCTACAAATTTAGAAAAAATAGAAATTCTTCTTTTGAATTGATCTCAACCTGATTGGGATCGACATTGTCAAGATTTATTTGCAAATAATCATCACGATCCGGTCGACTTTCTTCATGAAAGAAACCAAGAACATGTAACAGTTCATGTTGAATTGTATGACTGGAAAAACACCCTGAATTTATCAAACCTAAACACACACACATTTGCATTAAAACTCTTTTTCAGATCGATTACTTATATATTTTTTTAAACTCATAACCGGTTGCTGACGATTGTCAAAATATCCAAACTACATACACAAATAAGATATTCGACACAAATTATAAAGATTTTCAGTCGATGACATACAGTGGCTAAACAACCATCTCCATATTGAATTTTCAGATAAACTTTATCTTGAGCAGTTCGAGGTCGAAAATAAATACAAGCTCGTCGTTGCTCTACATTTGGAATCGGTGTACCAACATCGTACATCAACGTATTCATCGCATACAGAATCGTTTCTCGTTCATTACTCTCTGTAATCGCCGAAATGTCATACGGAACAACGCCATTTGGCCATTTTCGAGCATCAGCAGCAATTGCTACGCCACGTGCTGAACTTTTCGGATTGAAACCCGGTGGAAAGATCATATCACCTTCGACTAAATCCTCGTTCGAAATTTGATTGATCGGAATTCCATTCGTAAAACAAATCAAAGTCAAAAAAGTAATGCAAAAAAATGTGCTCGTAATCATTATTATTCAATTGTCTGAAATGATTCGATTTCAATCCTTGATAATTGAAGATTAAAACAACGTCTCTACGCGTTTATTGTTTTTCAAAAAACAAAGAAGAAGCAAACATTTTAAGCATCACAACTGTAATAATGACGAACTTCGGCAATATCAATCGAGCTCAATTGTTTAGCTTCACCGATGACAGCACCTGATTGACGTGGAACCATGGTTGCTTTACCATTGCTGGTAAAAGCTGTGGTTTCGTAGTGCATGATACTGTCATAATCGTAGGGTGTACCTTGATTTACGACATCAACACCCCACGCATATTTTTCGAAATTGTGATGCTAAAAACACAAAAGTTGACAAATTCAGTTTCGAAATGTTTTTTTTGAGTTTACCATGTCGGAATCGACGTTGTTAAGATAAACTTGAAGGTAATTATCACGATCGGGTCGACTTTGTTCGTGGAAAAAGCCTTCGAAACAAAGATCAATCAACGATTTCAAACGACAAAAAAGAAAGAAATCCTACCGAGAACGTGTAAAAGTTCGTGTTGAATAATTTCCGAATAGAAACAACCTTGTTCATAAGGTCCGGAATTCTTTTCTAAAGTCATTGTTTGTTGATAGTATGAACTATAACCAACCTAAACACAACCGATCAATTCAAATTTTTCTCTTGTAAACATTTGTTTCTATGCATACATTGGCACTACATCCATTACCATATTGAACTTTAAGGTAAACTTTATCAGTTGATGTACGAGGACGAAAAAAAACGCATGCATATCGTTCATTTGAACCAGCAATTGGTGTACCAACATCGTACATAAGTGTACTCATAGCATCAACAATTTTTTGTTGATCAACAGGATCTAAAATCAAATAAATTCTAATTGAAATTCAAAGTTTTCTGAATGGCGTACCAGTAATTGCTGACATATCGTAAGGAATTTCACCATTTGGCCATTGTCCGTTGCCGCTGATTGCGACACCTCGAGCTGAACTTTTAGGATCGGCACCTGGTGCAAAGAGCATATCACCTTCGACACCACCACCACGTAATTGAGCTCGATGATCACGTGCTAATTTGCTGACGTGTCTTACCGGTGGCGGAACAGACACACGAACCTATTCACATAGATGATTTATTCGAAAAATCAACGATTTCAACATACTGGTATTCCAGACACAAAAATCACGGAACATAAAGCCAAGAGAGCAACACGAATAGCGACCATTTTTTCCTTGTTTTTCTTTAGTTTTTCGTCGAGTTTAAATAGTGATTTTCGAAAGGATCAAATTTCAATTCGTTTTTCAGCGAAAAATCGATTTAATTAAACGGATTTATTTTGTTGGAATTCAAAAAAACAGGTCAAAAAACATTTTAAGCTCCACAACTATAATAATGACGAACTTCAGTAATATCAATTGGACTGAGTTCGGTGGCTTGACCGAAATTCGCACCAGCTTGACGTGGAACCATTGTTGGTTGACCATTCATACTGAAAGCATCGGTTTCATAGTGCATGATACTTGCATAATCATAGGGAGTGTTTTGATCCAATACTGATGAACCCCAAGCGTATTTTTCGAAATTATGATGCTGAACAAAGAAATGTTTTTTTGTTAAAGGAGATTTTCTTTTGATGAAATTACCATAGAAGAGTCGACATTTTCAAGTTTTATTTCGAGATGTTCGTCACGATCAGGTCGACTTTGTTCGTGAAAAAAGCCTTCGAAACAAAGATCAATCAATGATTTAAAACGAGAAAAAGAAGAAATTCTACCGAGAACGTGCATCAATTCGTGTTGAATAATTTGGCTAAAAAAGCAACCCGATTCCGAATATTCTAAAGTCAAAATCACAAATCATTTGTATTAAATCGTTGTTTTTGTTTTTACGTGTGACAACGTTCTTTTTCAAGTTCATTGTTCGTTCATAATACGTATTGTAACCAACCTAAAATCGATCTTAGATTTGTCTTTTTTCATGTTAAACAATTGTTTTTGTATACATACACCAGCATTGCATCCTTCACCATATTGAATTTTAAGAAAAACTTTATCATCATCTGTACGAGGACGGAAATAGACGCAAGCTCTTCGTTGAACTGAACCTGAAACTGGTGTACCAACAGCATACATAAGTCTTTGCATGGCTTTACGGATTTTTTCTTGGTCAGCAGCATCTAAATCAAATCGATTAGAATTCAAATTCAAACTTTTCTAAGTACTGTACCAGTAATAGCGGACATATCGTAAGGAATGACACCACCTGGCCATTGTTGGTTGCCGTAGATGGCTACACCTCGAGCTGAGCTTTTAGGATCGAAACCTGGTGGAAAGAGCATATCACCTTCGACACCACCACCATGTAATCGAGCTTGATTTGCACGTAATGGCATTTCAACATCATCTGTTGGTGGAGCAATTGTTTCATGGAGCTATATGCAAAGCAAAAACAAAAACAAATCGATTTTATTCGTTGAAAAACGTACTGGTACTCCAGAAACAAACACAATCGAACATAGAGCGAAGAGAGCGGTACTAATGGCAGCCATTGTTCCTTGCTTTTCTCCCGAATTTCATTGAGTTTAAATAGTTATTTGCTTGAGGAATCAGATTTCTAAGTTAATCCTTATTTCTCAAGGTTAACAATTTAAATTTGAGACTATCAAGATCGCGGGCGATTCGGATTTTATTTATTCGAAAACACACACACACGAACAAAAAAAATTATATTTTTTTTCTTAAATCGGGAATAAGTTAAGCTTTGCAACCGTAGAAATGACGAACTTCAGCAATATCGATAGCACTGAGTTGTTTAGCTTCGCCAATGACAGCACCTGATTGACGTGGAACCATAGTTGGTTTACCATTGTTGGTGAAAGCTGTTGTACCATAGTGCATGATACTTGAGTAATCATAGGTTGATCCTTGATTGACAACATCAACACCCCAAGCATATTTTTCGAAATTATGATGCTGAACAAACGAATGTTTTTCGTTAAAAGAAGAAATTTTCTTTTTATGAATTTACCATCGAAGAGTCAACATTTGCAAGGTTAACTTGAAGGTAAGTATCACGATCTGGTCGACTTTGTTCGTGGAAAAAGCCTTCGAAACAAAATTCAATCAATGATTTCAAACGACAAAGAAGAAGAAATCCTACCGAGAACGTGTAAAAGTTCGTGTTGAATAACTTGAGTATAGAAACAACCTTGTTGATTTGGTCCTGTATTCTTTTGTAAGTTCATTGTTGGTTGATAGTATGTCATATAACCAACATGTGCATTACATCCGTTACCATATTGAACTTTAAGGTAAACTTTATCAGTTGATGTACGAGGACGAAAATAAACACAAGCTGTTCGTTGAGTGGAACCTGAAATTGGTGTACCAACAGCATACATAAGTGTGTTCATAGCTGTTGTTATTGTTTGTTGATCTTTGCTGTCTAAACAAACATAAAATAGAATGAAAACAAATCAATTCAATGTTGTTGTTGTACCAGTAATAGCTGAGAGATCGTAAGGAATTTCACCATTTGGCCATTTACTGTTGCCATTGATGCCAACACCACGTGCTGAACTTTTGGGATCGGCACCTGGTGCAAAGAGCATATCACCTTCGACACCACCACCATGTAATTGAGCTTCTAAACCATGATTTTCCACGTCGGGTGATTGAACTGGTGCAACGAGTACGTTAACCTAGAAACATTTAGATTTTATTCCAAAAGCATCGTTATCAAAAAAAAGGAGAGAAAACTCACTGGAACACCATGAGCAACAAAGATGAAGCATAAACCAAGAAGTGTAATAATTGTAGAAGACATTCCTAATCGATTCTTTTCAGAAAAAAACTTGACCGTATTTTCGTGTTTTTTGTTTTGCCTTTTTATATCATTTATTTTGTTAATCTTCAATTTATTTTTTTTGATTCTCTTCCTCTCTCTCTCGTCAGGATTCATTTTCATTTTTCAATTAAAAACACGCCCACATACGCATGCTAAGTGCGGATTAACACATTATATTCAAGTTTTCTCTCGTGTACACACATTCGCCTTCACCCTCAAGTCTTTGATGTCAATAGCGATCTGACCAAATCAATTTCGTTCTACTTCTCGTTCATTTTATCTTTTGTTATATTAATTTTGGTGATTAAATGTGAAAAGTTAGGATGATTCTCATTAATTCCATGGTGATGAGCAACTTCAAGTGACTGTTCGAAGTATTTCAAAGGCAAGACACAGTCATCCTTATCGAGATATATATTACCGATGATAGCATAAACATCTTCTAATTGACGATGATTCATCGGAAGTAGAATATCGAGTGCTCTCTGCTCATAGTCAAGAGCCAAATCAAGGTCCTTTTTAAACCAATAAACTTCACCGATTGATTTGTACGCTCTTCCAATCTTTTCTTGATCATTGATTTCTTCTAATAATTGAAGCATGGGTTTATAATATTGTAATGCTTTATCATATTCCTTCTGTCCACTAGCAGCGTTACCAAGTGCTCGATAACAACTAATTATTTCATACTTATTGATTAATGGATTCATCAGTATTCGTTCTAAATAATTCTCCGCTTGTTTATATTCGCCTTGTCTAACTAACCAACTACCGATAGAGGTAATACCACTAATAATTTCGCCCTTCATCTGTTTCATTAAATCTTTTAATTCAAAATTGTCTTCACTACAGAGAGTCAGAATTGCAATCCATGCTTGTTCCAAATCACTATATTCAATTGCATTAATTTGAAAAGTCGCTCCTAATCCGATCAAGACTTCTTCTTCATCAGAAAAATGTGACAGATGCATAATGTTAGCATACGGTTTTGTATTGATGAGACGAGTATCAATGTTGAACTGAAGGACAATGTGTACGATATTTGCGTCAGGCGCTGCATTCGATCAGTGCTCGTGCTCAAAAAATTGGGTATAGATAGAAATTGACCAATATTCTGACGCATGAAATTGACTTCTTTCATTTCAATAACATGGCCACGATTGACGGAATTTGACATGCTCAACAGCCAATTGTTGGTGCAAATCGACGATGAAAAGGCGTAGGGCGAGAAGTACTTCATAATCTAATTGTCGAAGAGCTTTGTTCAGTGTTTGGTAGAGAAATGATGCTCGAGTGTACCATTCAATAGCTTTCTGTGGACGGTAGTTAGTTTCAAAGTCTACGATTAAATTTTCTTGTGCTTTATTGTTTCGGTAGATTTCTTTAAAATAATCGATAAGGTCCTCTTTGGCAGCAAGTCGTGAACTATTAGGTCGTATTATTTCAAGAGAATTTGTATGACACAGTCTTCAGGAGAAGAACTTGAACTGGTTACCTGTATTTTTCGTAAAGCATCAATTTGTTCTTGTTTAATAGAAGCATCGACATTGCTATTCTCTATCAACGTTTGTAAAAGTTTACTGACGAGATCTTGTTTATCAGTTACATCTAATGGTTTAGTCAGCACGTCACTGACGATACCATCGACTAAGTCTGCTTTTCCAGATAAATCACGGTGCTCACTATCCATTTTTATGAGAATATCTACGAACAGTTGAAAATACATAAACTTGGTGTTCTTTGATTGTCTATCTTCAAATGTACTTCCATCTTCTGTAGTAGTTGTCCTGTAAAAATTTATAGTTAACGGGTTGCAATCAATTCGTTCACGCATTCGTTGATGTCTTAATACTGTATGAATTAGATCATTGGAATTGTCGAATACACCTTTGACCTATAGAAGAAAGAATTGATTTCACAGCTGGGCAACTTAGCATTTTGTTCAACACGATTGAGTTATCCAGCTATGTTTTGGATTTGAAAAATTTCATTAGACTCTCTGCTGTCGATTAGCAAGAATTGAAAACGTAGGATTTACTATTTCGAAACATTTTCTTGCGACCACTTCGCTTTTCACTATGTTCTGTTTGTACAATACTATTGACAATTTAGAAACTGATATAATCCACCAGTGAACACTCTGTCAACAAAAACGAAATAAAATCAAGAACAATAAAATTTAATTTTAACTCTGCCCCTTTATGAGTTCTTTCGAAGGAATCTGTGGATGACAAAAATACTCACTTTTTCATAATTCTTTAACCAATTTATCGATATTTTCTTACTAAGACAATGGATGTAAATTGCTTTCAGTTGTGTAAATGCATGAATATCAGGAATAAAACGACATTCATTGGTATTAGAAATAATAAGAACGATTTTCTGGTCCTCCAAATCGGTCAGATAATCAACACCTGCATCTAGATTATTAAAGATTTTTAATCGATTGATATTTGATCTAAGCTGCTCTTCTATATCAAGGTTGTCTTCAGTGTCACTCATATTTTCATCAATCCATATGATAGTATATTTGGGCAATTCATTTGTCACATTTTTTAAACGTTGAATAGGCTTATCGACCGTTGTCATTGTCGTCGACTGAATATAATCTGATGTAACACTATCATTGCTCAAATATTTGATAGACATCGTTTATTTTTTTGAGTTACAATCAACTAAATTCCTTTTTCTCTCTTTCTTTCTTTCTTTCTATAATTTTTCTTTTCTTCTCTCTCTTTTCCTGCATCGATAATATAGCAGTCAGAGAAAATTAAAGAAATAGTTTTTTAGTCGCCAATTTACACTTTCTTTCAGTCTCTTATTTTGGACTCCGGTAGTGTTTAGATTGAACGAGACGAAACGTAGTACAACTTTCTAGTAACTATGCAAAGAAAAGCAAGAGCGCGCCGATAATGACGTGCGTAGAGCAAAAACAAACTCTGAACGTTGATTTTTTGCGATATAGTGACAGATGTCGCATTTAATTATATAAATTAATATCAAAGCATCTTCTTTGGCATATAAACCCGAATATGTACTTGACACAATGCTAAGAATTGAACAATTTCAGGATAGAAATGTCTGTAAGATGGTGTAGTAGATCATAGAAGATAGTTTCTCGCCAGAAGAACTTGTTTCTTGGTTTCAAGACTAACATCTTTCTAGCCAATATTTTTCCCTCGAAAAGTAAAACGATAACATCAATCAAGTCAAACGACAGACTTCATTCTTTTAATAATTTTTTTGTTGTTTTGAATGATGAAGATAAATCACTGAGCAAATAAACATTCTACTTAAATATATACATTCATCTGATATTGGATTTAATTCTTCATTTTTGAAGAAAAATAAAATGAAGACGACGTTCATCTGTGTTTTTATTCTCACAATTTTTCCTTCTGTCTACGCAATTTTATGTCATTGCCCTCAAACTTTTATGAGAATAAAATTTTCTTCATCTACGGTAAATGAATTCAAACTTTCGCTTCGTCAAAATATTAGTGGAGAAGAAAAAGATTTATGCTATCTCAGAACAACAATGATCTATACTACGTCCACCATGCAAATTGGATTTACGAATGCTTATGAAAAGATTAACATAGTTGATGGTGACACATTATTAACTGTAGTCATATACATGGGGACAATACCTGTTCTTGAACATGCTTGTTCGACTCATGATTATTGTGATATCGATTTTATATTCGATCATGTTCAATGGTTTCTCGATGGAAAATATCAAGAAACTTTTACGCTAAATAGTGCTTCGTTACGTGCTCGAAAGAGTCCACAGATAGGTAGAGAGACTATCATCAAAATAATTTGAAAAATCATTGACATTTTAATTCTAGAAAATTGCCATTCGAGCTATGATGCACTTAAAATAAAGAAATGTTCTCCCGGACTTTATTGTAGTTTTAGTTGGGATTCGAACGGACTCATCCAAGATTGTCAAAATGGTGTCTCTGGTGAAATTTCTATTTCTACAAGGATTAACACGAAAACCTTCGACGATATTCAAACGATTCAATTCGTTTGTGCTTATGAACAATGTAATAGCAATGAAACTTTCATTGAATTAAAATCTCTCGTTGATCAATATTTTGATTTGTCATCGATGCGTCAAGCATTATTCAAGAATCGATCAATTCAAATTCAACAAAATACAACTCACTCTCAACACTCAACAGGCATATCGACAGAATCTTTAATGACAATAAATATTCATTCAACAGATCAAATCAATTCAACAAAATCTTCAACTCAAACAACACAAAAAACAAATTCATCATCAGCCGCTTCTCTATTTTCTTTTAACATTGCTTTTTGGTTTCTTTGCATATCTCGATTTATTCTTGAATAAACAAAAAAACAGAACGTTGCTTTTCTCTTAATAAATCTATCTAACAATTCTGTTATACTAAAACCTTCAAATATAAATATCGTTGTTTAGTACAGGAAATGACGAAACGCTTTGGAATAATCATTCAGCGATTCAACGAACATTCACCCTCAAATCTTTCAACTAAATATTTCACATATAAAGAAGAAACAACAACATATCCTTGTCCTGGTTGTTCAAAACAGTTTTGTCTTACGGATTTAGTCAAACATCGAGAAGAATTAGAATCACAGTTTCATCAAACCAATGAATTCGTACAAATTCTAAATGATCAACAAAAAAATATTCCGAATGATCATCCGGCGATTATTCAAATTAATCTTTCGGAATAAAAATCAATCGAAAAAATTAAACAAACTGCTGAAGAACAACGACGAATTGTTCAACAATCGATTCATCAACATCTTTAACAAATACAAACTCAATTCAATGATTTTACTCAACAAATTCAACAGATTAACAAAAGAAAAGATTTTAATGAAAAAGTTTTACAAAAGTTACAAATTCAATTAGAGCAAATTCAACAACAAATTTATCAACCAGAGAACATCGAAGTTAAAGAAGATTCTTCTTCAACATTTATTCAAAAACTATCTATTCAAATTATTCATTTTCAACATCAACCTAAATCAAATCTCAAATGGAAAGCAGATGATCAAACTATCGCTGGAGGAAATGGGTATGGAAACAAATTAAATCAACTTAATGATCCTTATAGGATCTATGTTGATCATCAGCAACAACATATTTATATTGCTGATTGTGGAAATCATCGAATCCAACGATTTGAAGTTGACAAAGGTTAAAACGTACAACAGAATAAATTTCGAGAGAATGCTGATCTTTTTAATTTAAGGGAAAATAAATTGATTTCTTTGATAAATGAGTCATTATACGTAGAAAAGAAAAGAAGAAGATTTTGTTCTGTAAAGGCTAAAGTATATTTTCAATATATCATCACAAAGAAAGATAAAACTTTCTTTTTTACTTGGAAACGAAACAAGTGACAAAAGATAAAGTAAAACAAATTCTTATTCTTCTCTGCACACTTTTATCTATCTTCAGTTTATTTTAGATTTTGAATAAAAAATGAATGAAAATATTTCGATTCGAGAAGAATCACAGCCATTTAAAGATCTTTTCACTTCTCTAATTAATCAAAATTTACAATTGACAAATGAAGTTAAACAAATTAAAACACAAATCAATGATCAATACGAACATCTCACTCAACAAACTAAAGATTCTCAATTGAAAATCGATCGACTTGAACAAGAATTAAATCAACAAATTCAAAATAATGAAAATTTAAATGAAGAATTTAATTTCTTCGAACAAAATCTGAATCAACAAATCAAAGAGGGAAGGATCGTCCCGTATATTTTTATATGTCTTTTCATAGTGTTCGTTATATCAGAAATCGACCAACTTAAACAAAGTTTAAATGAGCAAATTCAAATAAATCAAAACCTAACGAATAAACTTAATCTAGTCGAAGGAAATTTAAATCAACACAGTGATCATCTTACTAAGTTAGAAAACGATCAACAAGAATCTGCTATTCAATCAAAACAACATTTCACTCAACAAACAACAAATCTTCAATTAGAAATCGATCAACTTAAACAGAAATTAAATCAACAGAATGATCATCTCACTAAGTTAGATAACGATCAACAAGAATCTTCAAATCAATCAAAACAACACTTACAATTAATTCAACATCGAGTGAACTATCTCAGTGAGTTTTAGAGAAAAATGAATGGAATATCGATTCGAATTTAGCTTTTTTATTCAAGTTCGAACGAGATCAAATCTCAAATGGAAACCAAATGCACAAACTATTGCTGGAGGAAATAGAGAAGGAGATAAATTAAATCAACTCAACTATCCTTATGGGATCTATATCGATCATCAACAACAATCTCTATATATTAGTGATTGTTATAATCATCGTGTTGTTAAATGGAAATTAGGTGAAAACAATGGACAAATTGTTGCAGGAGGAAATGGTAGAGGAAATAGAATTGATCAATTGAATGAACCAACTGATGTCATTGTCGATGAAAACAATAAATCTTTAATTATTTGTGATGAAGGAAATAGAAGAGTTGTTCGATGGTCTTTACAAAATCCAAATGATGACAAAGAAATTCTCTTTGAGAATATTGGATGTTGGGGATTAATGATGAATAAAAATGGAGATTTATTTGTTTCTGATTGGAATGAACATGCAGTGAAAAGATGGAGAAAAGGTGAAAAAGGAGGAAAAGGCACAATTGTTGCAGGTGAAAATGGGAAAAGAAATGAACTCAATCAATTGTATAATCCGACACATATTTTTGTTGATCGAGAAGAGACAGTTTATGTCTCAGATAAGTTAAATCATCGTGTGATGAAATGGTTGAAAGGTGCAAATGAAGGTATTGTTGTTGCTGGTGGACAAGGAAAAGGAAATAGTTTAAAACAATTAAATCATCCGAAGGGATTAGTAGTGAATGAAATTGGTGATATTTATGTGGCTGATTGGGGGAATGATCGAATAATGTGTTGGTCATTGGGAAGTGAAGAAGGTCGTATTGTTGTTGGTGGACATGGGAAAGGATCAAATCAGTTGAATAGTCCAAATGGTTTATCATTTGATGTTGAAAATAATCTTTATGTTGTCGATTCGTGGAATCATCGAATCCAACGATTTAAAGTTGATAATAAAGATTGAAATTGAAAAATATAATGTTAATAAAGAATCAAAGATGAAAAAATGAATCGCTGTATAAATAAACTTTTCTTCTCTCTCATCCTCTCATCCCTCGCGTTCTTGTTTTCTTTCTCTTCAAAACAAACAAGTTTGACCTCTTTCACAAGTAAAAGCAAATCTCAAATGGAAACAAAATGGAGAAACAATTGGTGAGGGACTATGTCGATAGTTTGTGATAAGAGCAAGACGAATATGATTTGTTGAATTGAATAAGAAGTGAAATTTCAGTTTTATTTCGTTTTTATTAATCTAAAACATTGAGTTGTTGTCACTGATAAAGCAAAATAAAATGTAATCTTTATCATTTTGTTGAGTTATTTGATAACGAAACAGAAAAGATGTTGCTGAAAAGAATTGTAATTTGTTTGCTTTCGTTGTTAATTTGTATCGAAGGAAATCCATCAGTCGTTTTAACAGAAAAAGAATTAAAACTAATTCGTTTTATTTCCTATTTAACATATTTACAAGATTCCTCGACATGGAATGGTTGGGAAACGAATTACAATGGAACTCAACTCGATTTAGATGCTATTCGATATCCACTCGCACACATTGGTTATACAGCAGCAGCTTTAGCTCATCGAACACCAAACTATCGTGAATTAGCTGTTAATCTATTAAAAAACACCATTCAACGATTAATTAAAATCGACGTATGGAAATATGTTGATTTCTATTGGTCAAAATCTGCTTCATTTCCTGATCCCGTTGTTCATGAAAATATAATGTACAGTGGACATTTATTACAAGTTTTAACTTTATACGAAAGTATTTCCGGTGATTTGAGTTTTGATAGCGACGGATTTGATTTCATTTGGAATGAAACCGTTCGATTTCATTATACAACAACGAAATTAGCTGATGCAATCTACCGACAGATCAACGATGAATCATCCGGTGGAGTTTGTTGTGAACCAGGTTGGGTTTACACAATCTGTCAAAATCATCCTCATCTCGGATTGAAATTATACGATGTCGTAAGAAATTATCAAACAAATTATTCTCAAATTTCATTAAAATGGAAAGAATATTTATTAAAACACGCCTTAGAAGACATTCCTTTGTATAAACAAAATCGATATTTCAAAATGTTATATCAACGTGAGACTCATGTTTGGGTTCCATTTTTTGCGTCAACAGGCAACGATGGTTGGGCATTAGCTTGGCTTTCGCCATGGTTCGATCAAAATCAAACATCACAATTTGTTTGTGATGGTTGGAAAATCATGTTCGACAATAAATTCTGGAAAACACCAACGAATGACACTTGTTTTCTCGATAGTGGAGGTTATATCGGTGTTCGAATGCAACTCAATTCTTGGGTTGCAACTTCGTTCTATCCGATCGTTGAAAAACAATGTTCAATCGAAGCAACACAACGATTGAATTGTACTTTCAATTGGTTTGATCAACAATTTGGACGTGAAATTGACACGGATAATGATTCGTATGCCGAATCATTTTATTATGAAACGAAGAATTTCTATTCGAATTGGGTGACAACGAATCTTCTTCTTTCGTTTCTCATTGGACAAAACAAAGATTTCTTGAGAAATATTTATAATTCCAATTTTCACGAACAATTTGCGAGTCAACCGGAAGTTTTGTTGGTCGATTATCCGTTCGTACGAGTGACTCGTGCTTTCTATCAAATCGATCAACGATTGTTAACAATTAATTTGAGTACTCAAAAACCAATGATTTTATCAACACATTTTCAAGTTAAATTTCCTTCGGAAATCCTTCGTCTTGGAAATATTACACGTCAAGGACAAACACAACAGTTTACATTCGATAAACTCGCACAAAATCTTATTCAAATACAATTTGATTTCGATGAACAACAAACAGAATTTAACATTTCTTTTTTCTAATCACAAATAAACGAAACTATAATTGAAACAAACGTGCTTGTTTTTTATCATGATTTTCAATGGATCTTCACAAACAAAGATAAAAATTCTTTTTTCATAATCAACGAATCAACTGAGAGATAAGATAAAGTCGTAAACAAAAACTCAAACTCGAAATAAATATTATTCATCGCGCACATTGTTTTATCATTGATTTTATTTTTTCCATAAAAATGAATGAAAATATTTGCGTTAGAGAAGAATTACAACCGTTTAAAGATCTTTTCACTTTTCTAATTAATCAAAATCTACAATTGACAAAAGAACTTGAGAAAATTAAAATACAAATGAACAATCAACAACAACATTTCACTCAACAAACAACAAATCTTCAATTAGAAATCGATCAACTTAAACAGAAATTAAATCAACAGAATGATCATCTTACGAAATTAGATAACGATCAACAAGAATCTGCTCTTCAATCAAAACAACACTTACAATTAATTCAACATCGTTTGAACTATCTCGGTGAGTTTTATAGAAAAACGAACGGAATATTCCATTCGAATTTAACTTTTTCGTTTTCTTTTTTATTCAAGTTCGAACGAGATCAAATCTCAAATGGAAACCAAATGCACAAACTATTGCTGGGGGAAATGGAAGAGGAGACAAATCAAATCAACTCAACAATCCTTATGGGATCTATGTCGATCATCAACAAAAACGTATTTATATTGCTGATTATTGGAATCATCGTGTTGTTAAATGGAAATTAGGTGAAAACAATGGAGAAATTGTTGCAGGAGGAAATGGAAGAGGAAATAGAATTGATCAATTGAATCAACCAACTGATGTCATTGTTGATGAAAACAATAAATCTTTGATTATCTGTGATTATGGAAATAGAAGAGTTGTTCGATGGTCTTTACAAAATCCAAATGATAAAGAAATTCTTGTTGAGAATATTCTATGTTGGGGATTAATGATGAATGAAAATGGAGATTTATTTGTTTCTGATGAAGAGAATCATTCAGTGAAAAGATGGAGAAAAAGTGAAATAGGAAAAGGAGGAGAAGGAACAATTGTTGCAGGTGAAAATGGTCAAGGAAATGAACTCAATCAATTGAATTCTCCGACATATATTTTCATTGATCGAGAAGAGACAGTTTATGTTTCAGATACCAAGAATAATCGTATAATGAAATGGTTGAAAGATGCAAGTGAAGGTATTATTGTTGCTGGTGGACAAGGTCAAGGAAATAGTTTAAATCAATTAAATTATCCGAAGGGATTAGTAGTGAATGAAATTGGTGATATTTATGTTGCTGATTTGGGGAATAATCGAATAATATGTTGGTCATTGGGATCAAAAGAAGGTCGTGTTGTTGTTGGTGGTGGAAATGATTGGGTAAAAAGATCAAGTCAATTGAATTATCCATATGGTTTATCATTTGATGTTGAAAATAATCTTTATGTTGTCGATCGGTGGAATCATCAAATCCAACGATTTGAAGTTGATAAAAATTAGAAAGATAATTGAAGGAAATCTTTTTGAAAGCGTTGATTTATTTATTGTTTGTCATCGATTGTAAAAATAACTTTTTTATTCTGCTCTATCGACATCATCATAGTTATTGTATCAAAGAGAAGAAATGAAAAATAGTTGTGTTTTTGTTTTGAGTTGTGAAATAGCATTTGGTATGACGTTTATTTGACAAAAAAACATAAACGAGAGATGAAAGATGTCAACGGTAAAGAAACGTTCGAATTAAAACAAACATGAATGTAAATCGTTAAAACTCACCAATGAACAATTTGAATATATTTCTCATTTATTTTCATTAGAAGTGGAATCAATTTGTGCACAAAATAATCCTTTGGTGTTATCTAAACTCTCAAGATTGACATTGAAATCGACATGTGAAACTCGACTATCTCAGTTTGATCTTTCAAGATTTAAACATATGAATCAACTGAAATTGCGAAAGAAACTTCCAACATTTGTTCTTACGTCAGTTCGAAAACAATCAGTGAATTTTTTTGCACGTTCTGTATGCACAACACAACAGTTAGAGAGTCTGTTTCGATAATGTCAACACTTCCGTCGTTACCAACAGAAATTCTTCATCGAATATTCGATTATTTTGATACGAAAACCCAATTTCAATCAGTAAAACTTACTTGCAAACGATTACATTCAGCTGTCAACACTTACAATCGTATAAAAATCGAACAATGTGCAAAAAAGAATTTGGTTCGTGTTTGTACAAATGTTAGCCCCGAACATATTATTTACCTAAGCTGTAACGAAGACTATAGTGTACCTGATTCATTTTTCTCTATCTCGATTAAATTTGACGGGTCAATTTGGTTCATTAAATCCATTATTCGACGGTTTATTCTTAGCTGAATTCATTTCAGATAAATTACCTCAACTTGAAAAGTTTACATTTCAATTTACAACTTCTAG
>Ga0209914_1000723_pt1 | contig 40358 bp, 30 predicted proteins | sample ThiBiot_500_plan_FD_183949 | JGI IMG/M metagenome (GOLD analysis project Ga0209914, IMG submission 183949) | Wastewater bioreactor microbial communities from Cape Town, South Africa - Thiocy_cont_500_plan (SPAdes) | ecosystem: Engineered > Bioreactor > Thiocyanate-remediating > Anaerobic-Aerobic...
CGAAATAATAAGTGCAAATTTACGCATCTGATGTAAATCATATTTTCCTTTAGGAAAAAGACGTTCAGGAAAATTAAAAGGCATTACTATACGATTTCAATCTATGAAAATAATAAACAAGCTTACACATACAATAAAAAAAATACCCTAAAATTAGAAAACCTTTTAATTTATATTATATACCAATGTGCCGTTTCTTTTACTCTTCGCATGAAGTATTATATATATATATACTACCTTTAATGAAGAGATAAATGACATTGTGATAAAAGTTACAAGTGTTTGTTAGTAGTTCGTAGCGCAATGATAGGGGGAGCTTGAAAGAGCTCAGCTCCCCCTACGAATGAATGTTTCAGCTCCCCCTACGAAAGAACGCTCCAGCTCCCCCTTAGATTCTTTTTCTTCTACAACTTTAAATTAAAAACTATCGACTATACGTAAAAGTATGATAAAGTTTCATATGATTAAAATAGAAAGTTTGTATTCAACATCTGAACCACGACGATAAGACTTATATGTAGACAGCTAAATTGAATATAAATAGACGAAGCATATGATGGTGTTGTTGTCGGTATTTCAGAACTCGATGAAAAGGAAGACGAAGTCAGCTTTGTTGTCGGAGGTGTTAACGTTGAAAGCAATGTTGTATTTCCATACTGTAGACAATCAACTGCTTCATATTTACATCTTTCGAAAGACCAACTTGGAGTACAGTCTATCAAAATTCCATTGATACAGCGTTGAATTGCAGAATGATAACATATACCATTGCATAATTTGATTTGATTTGGTTTATATTCGTCATACCAATCAGGGATATTGCAAATTGTGTCATTATTAACGCATATTTGATTATATTGAAGGCATTGCTGATTGCATGTTCCATATTGATTGTGACAAAGTGTGTTGTTGAAACAAGTATACTCCGAAGAGTCATAACAATATGGATGTGGTGGATCATAGACATATCCTCCGAAAATATTATATTTTATAAGACATAAGTCTTCGTTTAGATCACAAACTGTTCCATTTAAACAACGTTCAGATGTCATATTATAACATGAACCTGAGCAATTACCACTGATACATCGGATAGAACCATCGATACATTGTCCGCTTGTCGAATTATAACAAATACCATTGCATAATTTTATTTCATCGACTGCAAAGTTATTGTACCTATCAGTGAGATCACAAATTGTGACATTATTAACGCATACTTGAGTATATCGAAGACATTGATGATCGCATACTTCATATGGATAGCTACAAAGTGAGTTGTTTAAGCATGTTGAATAAGAAGGATCATAACACACATATTCCGGGAAATCATATGCATGCCCATCCCAGTAATCATACTTAATAACGCATAATTGTTCGTCCAGATCACATATTGTTCCATTAAAACATTGTTTTGCTGTCGAATCATAGCATAAACCTGAGCAATTACCACTAATGCATCGAATAGAGTCATTGGTGCATTGCTCAATAACTGAATCGTAGCAAACACCATTGCATAATTTTATTTGATTTGGTTCATAGTTATAATAATCAGTGGTGACATTACAAATTGTGATATTATTAACACAGACTTGTTTATTGAGAAGGCACTGTTGATGACATGATCGAGTTGGATAATCACAGAGATAGTTATTGAAGCAAGCTTCATAAGAAGGATTGTAACACTGATAAATTGGTGTAGTATATTCATTTCCATATAAATCATATTTAATGGTACAAAGTTCTTGATCTATATAGCATATCGTCTCGTTGAAACATCGTTGTATACTTGGATCATAACAGAGACTACCACAAGTGTCATTACATGAAATAATACGTCCAAGTTCATTGCAATATTGTGTGGTGGGATCATAACAAAGACTTTCACCGCATAACGATTGTCCATGAGAACACACACTGGACGAATATTCAATTTCATGACTCGTAATAATCGACAGAATTGAAAGAGCAATAATAATACGTAATGAATTCCACAAACGTTTATTGATCAATTCAGGCATTGTGACGTACTGTGAATTTATCTTAATGAAAAATCTTTTTTTTTTTTATTACACTATCCCATAAGTTGACAATCCTATTCAAATAAGAAAGATTCGATTTTGAGAAAAGTAATAAATTGTAGATGTTTCAAATTTATTGCATCTCAACAATTCAAGGACAGAGTTTTCGGCGAAGAATAAAAGACAAATAAATGTCTTTTTTACAAGGGAGTGAGGTGAAGCACAATCATCAATCTAAACGTTTATTTCTCCTTTTAAATAAGTCACCGCTTTGCCTGATATGTGCACTCTATCGTCACGTTTTTCACACCAAAGTTCACCTTTTCGTGCTGAAATTTGATAAGCATGCAATTGATTTTTACCTAATCGTTCAGCCCAATATGGAGTTAAAGTGCAATGTGCAGATCCGCAAACAGGATCTTCGAAAATACCAGCCGTCGGTGCAAATACTCGTGAAACAAAATCCACCTTATCACCAGGCGCTGTGACTATAAGAGCAAAAATGTCACGAAATTTCGACAATGCAGAAAAGTCCGGTGCTAATTGCTGAACATCAGCTTCGTTTGGATAAACGAGCAGATGATATATCGCTTTGTAAACCCCAACAGGCTTTGTTTCACAACGTAATGCAGATAATAATCCATCAGGTAGATCAATTGGCTCACTTGGATGACATGGAAAGTCGAGAGTATATAAACCAGTTTCTTTTTGTCGAGTAACTGTTAATTGACCGGAAACTTTCGATTGAAAACGAATGAGTTCACTTTCAGGAGAAATTTCAGTGAAAATGATATGTGATGTTGCTAATGTTGCATGACCGCATAAATCAATTTCTATAGTCGGCGTAAACCAACGAATTTCATATTCATCCTGAACAGAACTTCGTACGAAAAAAGCCGTTTCAGATAGATTATTTTCAGCAGCTATTTTCTGCATTACTGAATCTGATAGCCATTCATCAAGATAACATACTGCTGCTGGATTACCACCGAATAATTGATCCGTAAAGGCATCAACTTGATACATTTTAATACTCATAACGAAATTACGATTTTTTTCTTCTTTTTCTCAACTACCACGAAAATGAGATAAACAAATGCAAAAAAAAAGATAATTTATATGTTGTCTTTTTATCTAAGTTTTTATTTGTCTTTAATTTTGCACTAGATTTCTCCAAGGTGTGTATTTTGATTTTGCTTATGAAGGTTCCTGATTCGCAATGCGCTGAGATTCATCAAACAGTGAGAAGTCATATATTAATTGTAAAGTTATTTCTAAGGTTTGCTTATTCTGCATCTCTTATTTTTATTATTTCGCAAAAAACTCGATTAAAAAATCGTTGATTAGTTACAAGCAGCTAAGAGAACACCAACGCTGTTTGAACTGGTACTCATGAAAATGATATCAACTAAACTATCTCCATTGACGTCGGTTGCGACCACCATACTCGAACTAGAGACAGTTGAATAAGTAACTTGAGCAGCAAATGTACCATTACCATTACCACGAAGAACACTGATGTAGTTTGAACCAGCATTTGCAACGACGAGATCAAGTTTGCTGTCTCCATTGATATCAGCCGTTGTCACTGAATACGGAGATATACCAGTTGAATAAGTGACTTGAGACGTAAATATTCCAATACCATTGTTGAGAAGAACACCAACATTATGTGAACCAGAGTTTGCGACAATAATATCGACTTTATTATCTCCATTGACATCACCTGCCGTCACAGAACGCGGTGTATTACCCGTTGAGTAAGTTACATGTGAAGCAAACGTTCCATCACCATTGTTCAAGAAAACACTGACGTCATTTGACACAGAGTTCGAAGCAATAATATCAAGTTTATTATCTCCATTGACATCGACTGTAACCACTGAATTCGTAGTATTACCAGCTGGATATGTCACTTGAGGAGTAAATGTTCCATCGCCATTGTTGAGAAGAACACCAACATTATGTGAACCATAATTTGCGACAATAATATCGACTTTATTATCTCCATTGACATCACCTGCCGTCACCGAAATCGGGGCAGTCATAGCTGGATACATCGCTTGAGAGGCAAATGTGCCATTGCCTTTGTTAAGAAAAACACTGACACTGTTTCCCCACACATTTGCAACAATAATATCGAGTTTATTATCTCCATTGACATCAGCTGCTACTGCAAACTGCGGTTGATTGCCAGTGCCATAAGTCACTCGATCAGCAAACGTACCGTTCCCATTATTGAGAAAAACACTGAGTTTACCTGTGCCGCTACTTGTGGCTATAATATCGGACTTACTGTCCCCATTGACATCGGCTACTGTTACAGAATACGACCAAGTATCAACTGGATACGACGTTTGTTTCGGAAATTTGTTGCATGGTGCTATAAACAAAAAACAGAAAATTTCTGTTTTAAATCGATCGTGTAATTATTCGCATTACTAGTTGTTGTTGTTGTTTGTGTTGTTGTCGTCACTGACGTTATTGACGTTGTTGTCATCGTTGTTCTCGTTGTTGTCACTAGAATTGTTTCTACAAAATAAGAATTTGAATTCAGCCGTCTGATTTTCTCTCATAGTACTTTTTTGTAGCCATAGCGTTAGTAGTATAACTAAAATAGCACTGGCTAACAGTGCACCAATTGTTAATCCACAAGAAAAAGTTTTGCACATCGATAAACGTGAATCATTTGTGAGTCGTCTAAAAACATATCGTCTATCAAATGATTATTGCCATCATAGTTAATTACTTCGATGAGTTCTGTTTGGACTTTTGTGATGAGGTTCCCGATACTGTATTTATGCTATCATCTAATTTCTTCGATGTCTGTGCCATGTAACATTTCATGAGGATACTATTTCGATTCATACTTATCTGAAATGATTTTCTATAAATAACTCGAGTTTATTTCGAAAATTCATTCAAATATCTGCCTTATACCAGATAGAAATGAATATACAAATTTTATTATAATGACAAAAAGCCATAGAGGTTCATTTAATAATTAAAACAAACAGAAACATTTTTTCTTTCATTCGAAAAATATGTCAATCTTAAAAATCAGTAGATAGAATAGCATCTGTGTTTTTATCATCGATGATCAAACGATGTAGACAATTGGTTCGACGGAATAGTTTACGAATAATAATTTGAATTATTGGAATTAACCATAATTTTGATAGAAGTAAAATGATACATGTAAATTCGAGACAAACTGTAGCGAATAGAATTGTTTTAAAAATAATTTCAAATCTTTTAGCAAGAGGTTGTTGTTTGTTTCGGATAAAGAATGGTGTTTCACTGATTGTAAGTGATAGGACAGTTTCTTTTCGATTGTTGAAATGATTTTTCTTTTCAAATAATTGATTGACATCGAATGTGAATGTCGGTAACCAAATACCACTGTATCTAGTTTCGTCATTGATTGTTAAACCTTCGGTTATATTGATGACTTTAGTCAATTGAAGATTAAAAACAGGATATTGTTTGAAAGTAAAATTATTCAGATGGAATAATTTGGAAAAATGAAGTTTTTGTAGAAAATTATTCGTTGTAGAAGTATTTGCACCGGTGATTCCAATGCGAATAGCATCGATTGTTTCGTTTCCTTTAAAATTTAGTTTCAAGTATGAATTATGTGACGTCAGATTGACAGAAATGTATAGAACCCGACCGATTGTACGATAAGAAAAAGGAAGAGAATCAGTTATATCGGCATAGTGAATTGTCAATTGACCAGAATGGAATAACGTATGAATAAATTCAATGTTTAAAGTAAATTGTTGAGAATCGAGTAAATGAAATATCTCTCGATGTTGTCCAGGTGATGAACCTACGAACTGTAGACTTGTTTCAAATTTTGCATTCAATTTATGAAGACATGTATCGTTGACGATATTCATTCCTTGTTCGATAGAATAACGAGAATGAAAAACATGACTAAATTTTATTGCAAAACCAAGAAGTACGAATACGACAATCGTTAACAAACCGCCGAACCAAAATTGTCCTTGTTCAATGAAATCGACACGTCGAAAGAGTCTTGTCAGACGTCGATAATGCCAAGCGAAGTGTTTGTACAGTTTCAACAGACTAATCAAAATCGCGAGAAATAAGACAGCGAATAGAGATATTAATGAATAGTAAAACGGTGAATTCCAAGAACAATCTGTACGAAACATTTGATAAAGAAGAATATCATCAAAGACTTCTGTTTCTGATGTGTCCGGATAAGTACTTATTTGTTCGACATCCGAGAAATCTTCGATTGCATAGACAAATTGCTGAGGACATGATTCTTTATCCGAACATTGTGGACATGTCAAACGAATGCTATCTTCGTTGTAAGATTGTAATTGAGATGTATTCAACAGTGTTGTCTCGCATGAACGACATGGTAATATTCCTGCATCGTTCTTGTATGTGCCATATGGACAAGGAATAACATTTGGAAATAAGAAAAAGAGTTTATTAGACAGTGAGAGATCTGTCGGTAATCCATAAGTGGTTGAATAATATCCTTTGTCCGATGGAAGTAGTACTAGAAGCTGAGTGTATGAGTTATACATATAGAGACCAGATGGATTCGTTGAAGTGGCGATTATGGATGTGAATACGCTTCTCTCAGTATACTCTTGAGGGTATCGTTGATTTTCGTTAGGAAATGTATATAAAGCTACTGTTTCGTTGGTAAATTGCGAGCAATTTGTCATATCGTATAAGAAGAATCCATAACATTCTTGAGATACACACTTATTAATATCGTAAGAAATCACTGCCTTTTCACCATAGTTGGCCCATGTAACTTGTCGTCCATAAACAAAGTCTGGATTATCGTGTTTGTCTTGCTTAGAACTAATGAATTGAAAACGAGGTTGTCCTATTGATTTATTGATTGAAAGCAAATGAACTGTATTATCAGCAAGAAATCCAACTAAAATCCTTTCTTCAACGACATCATTATTTACACTTATAGATGGACATTTTATATTTGATCCCCTATATAAGGATTCATGTAACCATAAGTCATGAATTTGGATATCATATTTAATATTATTAACAGCAGTTGAAAGTAGATAAACGATTCTCTTGATATTATACATTTTACGGGCATCTTGGCTATCATTTCTCTCTTCAATACAATAACCGGTAAGGTAAACGAACTGAATACTAATATCGGTTGCACAAGGGACGAATTCTGTTGTACAGTTTGGCCATGTTATATCAATAACTGAATATTGTAAACTAACCAAATCATAAAAGAAAACATTTGTTTCTACGAAACGAATGGCGTAGTTTCCGTATACATCAACTACCATTGCGCTCGGTTCGATGCCATACCTATGTGTTTCATTGAAACAAATCATTTCATCTGTCAGTTCGTCGTCATTGTTACAATGAATAGTAATTTTAGACATACATGGTGTACGAAAATTTCTTCCAATAGCGACAAAATACAATTGAGATTGATTCTGTGCTTTTCCAATACCTATCGCATCGAAATCGAATTTCAGTTGTGCATAAGCAATTTTTTCTCTATTTGTTGAACATTGATATTGGATTTGATTCTTTCGACTGTTTCCACTAACTACATGAGTAGCGAATAAATATTTATTTGCTGCTATCACACTACTAGGAAGATCATCGGCATATGTAGAAAATATCAGCACGCATGTAAAGAGCGCAAAGAACTGTAGCATAATCGAAATAAATGCCGAATTGCTACGTCTGTCTTTAACATAAATCTGATTATGATTCTCAGAACAAATATATCGACTTTCATACTTGAATTTTTTATCTTGAAAATAAATTTCGCATTTCATTATCATCTCATTTTTTTTCTAACGATATTTATCTGAAGACCGGATTGAATCGATTCACGCTTTTGTTACAACCAATCATAATGAGAGAATGTTTGTTATCTGGTTCTGTTAGCGATACATTCGTATACGTCTTTCTTCTCTTCATCTCCCATTTGCTTGTATTTCTTTCTCTTCGTTTTGTTCTTTTAGTGGATCACTTGCTCCTTCTTCTTTGATCAGGCAATATATATATACTTTCGAAGTGCAGTCTCTCATACTCATCTCCATAGGATCCTTTGATAGCATTACGATGCTCACAGGTTCACAAAAAATAATCAGTAGACAGAGTTTTCCATTCACTTTTTCTCCTGTATATTACGACCTCTATTTTCGTGAGTAGTCAGTCTGTTCGTGATTATAATCACTTTAACAACTATTATGGGAGTAAGAAAAAATACTTATAGTGAGAGAATGTTCTTTTCAATGTTCGATGGCTGTTGCCATGCTCACCTTTATGTGTTGATGGAATGAGAAAAAAAACTGTAAACAGTTTGTAGAATGTACACGCAATGTAAACAGGACGATGAAAATGAGCTCATTGATGAAGCTGAGGCTGAAATTTTCATTGACGTAGAAAAATCTATTCATGAAAATGAACTCAGTTTTTCATGGTTTTTAATTAAAATTTTACAACAAATTCGAAAGTTATGTCCACCGAATTACACCTTTTTAAAACATGAAAATCTTTCGTATTATGCACAACTCTTGCTCGTATTTATTATTTTCATCGTTGCCATTTTTATTGGTGGAATATTTCTCAATGATTGTTCTCAAGAACGAATGATTTGTATTTTTCTCATTGTTCACGGTAGTTGTGGTATGGTTATTGTTCTCATTCATATTATTTCAGCTTTTATCAAGTACGTATAAACTGCATATCCGTACGTCTCTATATAACGAGATCATTGAATTTATTATAGCCATCAATTTGGATTGTGTGTGAAATGTGTTTTTAGTTTCGCACATTCTCTAGTTGTCTTTTCTATCATTTGGTATGTTGCTGGACATATTTGGGTATTTCGAAATACTGCTACATCAGGCTGCATGACAAAGGCTTCACGAGCTGTCATTATAGTATTAATACTGGAATATGTAATTGCATTTTGGTATATCTGTTCTCGTATATGGAATCTCTCTTTAGTCTTATGCTATCTTCAACAGATAATACAAGAGCGATTGAAGAAATTACCGATGGTCGAGCATAGTCCTCGATTGCGTATTTTCGAAAATACAGATTCTCCTAATGATGAAATAGATAAACCACAAGTTGAAGAAATAGTCTTAAAAAACAATGACATTGCATCATCATCATCACAATTTACAAAGTTACACACTGGTTTTCTGTTTACTGGATTAATTGTTTTAATAGCATTACTAAGTACAATGTTCACTCTTTACATAAATTTATCTGGTAGGGAACAATTATTTAGTACTTTAAAATTCATCTAACAGTTTCTATTACATACAGAACCAATTTCATCACATCCAACAGTTCTTCCAGCACAATGTTTCAGTTACACGACTGATTCAGATTCGTCACGTCTCTATACTCATTCTTATTCATCATCTTGTTGTCGATCAGATGAAAGTCTTGCATCTGGTTGGTATCGATTTACAGGAGGTGGTAATGCACGACTTATTACGGCACAACTAACAACAGTGAGTAGATGTGGATCTTCATATCCAGGCTGGTGGAATGGTACTTTACCAATAATATCTGGTGCTACCACTGTAGGCAACGTTTGCTTCTATACTGGTAATCAATGTAGCATGTCAATTTCGCCTATAATTGCTACGCATTGTGGGAGCTTTTATGTTTTTTATTTAGTGTCAGCTCCATGTTGTTCGGCATATCGTTATTGCACTATTAACTAGAAAAAACACTCCCTATTTTGTGACTTGTTTTCGATTGATTTCTCATTAATAATAACTATAGAATGTAGATGAAAGAAGCCACAATTGCACTATTGATGTAGACGATTGAATACTTCGAATAGTTTATTTCAATATTTATTTCAGCTGTAAAAGTATAAAAGTTGAAAATAATTTCTTGTTTCTCAGCAAAATAAAAGTGGAACATGCCTAAGATTATTCATGTCAGAATAAGACCATTGCCATTGAATCATATTCCTACTAGTATTAGTAAATCTCAATCTTCGAATTCTTCTTCACGAGTAAGTTCTTCTAGATAATGAGGTACGTTGATCATCGTTGATTAAATTTGATAGAATGTAATAATAAAGAATCATGATCATCGAGATTTGAAAACGAAAACAAAGAGAAAATTACGAAAATATATATTTGCTTGTGGTATTTTGTTAATCTTAGTATTAATAGCTACTATTACAAGTATATTGTTAACTAAAATGAAACAAAGTAAACTAAAAATAGATTTTTTTTCTGCATTTGATTTGCTAATGTTTTGAAAAGATATCAGTCGAACGAATAGACCAGCCGTATTAAGATGGAAAACAGAAGATATTACTATTGCTGGTATAACGAATGTTTCAGGTGTTGCTGCTAATCAACTGAATTATCCATATGATCTTGTTGTTGACTGGTCGTATGCATTGTATGTTGCTGATTCCGTGAATAATCGAGTACAAAAATTCTCGAAAGGAAGTTTGAATGGTGTAACAGTCGCAGGAAAAGCCGATGGAAGTTCTGGTATTTCCGATGATTCTTTTAATTCAGCCAATTTCCTTTTGGTTGATGACGACAGTAATATGTATGTTACCGATTCAAAAAATCATCGTATCATGTATTGGAAGAAAAATGCAGCACAAGGTGTTGTAGTAGCTGGGACTGGTAAGCAAAATTCCGTGCTAAGTCTAATGAAATGAAATAGTTTTCTTCATCGTAGGTATTACTGGTAATTCTAGTAATGAATTAAACTTTCCCCATGGTCTGGCATATGATCAATCATCGAAAACGCTTTTCATTTCTGACTATGGCAATAATCGAGTTATGAAATATCTCTACAATAGTTTGTCTGGTATTGTAGTCGGTGGAAACATTACAGCTGGTACAACTAGAACCCAATTATCCAAACCACATGGTTTGTTTTTTGAATCATCATCAAACAGTATATTAATTGCAAATACTGGTGCAAATAATACTGTGAATGATATACAATGGTCAATTATCATTGGAGATAGTAATGGAGGTGGTGGAAATTCTTCATCATCATTATTTTTTCCTACTGATATAATGCTTGATCCTATGGATAATATGTATATTGTCGATCGATATAATCATCGCGTTCAATTCTTTTCAGTTGATCAACTCAATGGCACTACAATTGCCGGTCAAAGTGGTCAATCGGGTGTTAATAGTACATCACTGTGTTTTCCTAATGCAGTGACACTTGACAATCAATTGAATCTCTATGTAGCAGACTGGAGAAATCATCGAATCCAAAAATTTTTACGTTATTAACTAAAAAATAACCTTTCGTTCTTTTGTCATTCTGTTAATTTATTCTATTAAATGCAGAGACTGTGATCACTTCTACATTAGCAAGATAGAACGTCAATCCATCGGTATATTGATGGTTTTTTCTATTATCTTTCAAAATAAAATATCTTCTTCTTGATAATGACGATCTAAATCGTCGAAAATGTTATTTCAAGTGGCTGTTATTGTTATAGAAAAAAAGAATTGTTAGTTAAGACTCCGAATCATTCATATCTTTTCTTATTGCTGCCTCAAGTCCAGAGGCTTTAAGCAATTGGGAATAAGTACCACGTCGATTAGCAGCAAGTTCTGCGTCAGTTCCTTGTTCTTCAAGACGTCCACGTACCAAAACAACTATTTTCTCACTATTTCGAATGGTCGAAAGACGATGAGCAACTGTGACGCAAGTTCGATTGGCTCGTGCTCGATCAAGTTCACGCATAATATTCTACATAAAAATACGCACAACGATTTTGTTTTTTTTTTGAGAAAGATGAAAATATCAGTACTTTTTCAACTGCAACATTCAATGCTGAAGTTGCTTCATCAAAAAGAACTATTTTCGGCTGTCGAATGAGTAATCGTGCAATCGCAATACGTTGTTTTTGTCCACCGGCTAATTGAACTTGACCACTCGCACCACACATCGTATCATATCCCTGTGCTAATGAAGTTATAGTTTCATGAATATCAGCTTGTCGAGCAGCTTCAAAAATCGCAGCATCTGTAAACGTTCGTGTTGTGTTTCCATAGGCAATATTATCTCGAATGGACAAATTGAATAGAATCGGTTCCTGTTGGACGAGACCAACGATTGATCGAAACCATTTAACATTCAGCGTACGTATGTCATGTCCATCGAGTAAGATTTCTCCACGTTCAGGATCATAGAAACGTTCGAGCAATGCAATACACGTCGATTTACCCGATCCACTTGGACCAACAATCGCTGTTGCTGTACCTTGTTCACATGCAAATGATAAATGTCTCAACGCATGTTTTCCTTTGCGTGCCGGATATTTAAAATAAACATTTCGAAACTCTAATTTACCATTCACATTTTCCTTAGAACAAAACATTAGGTTTAAAATAGTTTGTTTTTGTTGTGTCGAAATGAAATTTACTAAGATTCTGCCGTTTTGTTCGTTATCTGGATCGATCAATGATTGACGAGCATTCAATCGCATAATTCTCAGCGATGCTTCTTTAGCTCGACTGTAATTCGGTACCATACTTGCACTTCGACCGAAAGCTACGGTCGCATATGCAATCACAGAGAAAACTCTACATGAAAAATAATTGTATACAGTATTATGTGTAGAAAACATACTGAAATACTTGAACATAAGTCATTTCTCCATCGAGTACTAAACGTGCACCGTAACCGAAAGCAGTCAATTGCAGAAAGAACATAATCGAATTGGCAAGTGCGTTGCCAACGACAATCTTTTGAGTTCGCCATAGTGATGATCTGTAAATGTGTATCTTCGTTATGTTTTATTTGATATCGTTATAATCAACTTACTTGAATTCTTTATCGTACGCTTGTTTGTATAAATCGATAAAATAATTTTGAATTTGAAGTGACGTAACTGTACGAATATTTTTCAGCGATTCAGTCGCATACTAAAGTAGCAAAAGCCTATAGAAAATCGAATTTATTTTGTCTTACCATGCTTCCGTATTCAGCATGACTGGAAAGACTTTTCTTTTGGCCAGCTTTGGCTACCCGTTGTCCAAGCATGAAACCAGTCATAACAATAAGCGGAGTAAAACAAAGAAGAACAAGCGTCAATTTCCAACCAGCAAGAAAACTGATCACTAAACCAGCAGCTAAAGTCCCAACAGCATTTAAAAATGCACCAATAGTAATACCAGTCATGCCTTTTAATGCCGCAGCATCTTTCGCCAAACGTGTTACAAGAATACCATGCTGATTATTTTCTTCGTCATACCAGCTCATCTCCTGACGTAACATTGTAGCGAATGACATAACACGCATTCGAACAGTCAACGCTTCTCCGGACCGAGCAAATGCGTATGTTGAAATGAATTGACAGAGTCCACCGACTACGCCAATGCCTAACACAATCAGTGCGTAATTTAGCGAGTTCTCTTCAGCTTCTCGTTCATTTTGAGAAAATAAACCAAACACTCGCGAGAATATGTAAGCATAGGCTGGAGCGACAGCGCCGTAAATCAACGATCCAATACTTCCCAATAAAATCGAAGCCCATTCCGGAGAATTAAGAGCTAATACACGAAAGAAAAATGGTTTTCGACAACACTTTTTCTTTCGTTTTGGTCCTGATTCATCTGTATCTTCATCATCATCATCATCATCAAGTAATCCTGTATCAGATCGTATTGAAGACATCAATTGATCTTGATAGTTGGCTGCACTATTATCTTCGTCGTTTTCTTCGGGAGAATCCATCATTCCTTGAAGAGCAACAGCTTGTGCGTAATGGCCACCACGTTGGACTAATTCTTCGTGAGTACCTTGTTCTTCGATTTGACCTGCTTTGAGACCGATAATATGATCTGCATTACGAATCGTCGACAATCGATGTGCAACAACAATTGTCGTTCGACCTTTGGCTGCTTGTTCAAGAGCAATTTGAACGTCACGTTCACTTTTAGCATCTAAATAAAATCAACATAGTCTCTGCATTTCATCGAAATTAGATACCTAATGCAGAAGTTGCCTCGTCAAGAAGCAAGATTCTCGGATTTGATAGTATCGCTCGTGCAATTGCGATTCTAAATGCACATAGATACCTTTCATAGATTTATTTTTTCGAAAACGATAAACATACCGTTGTTTTTGTCCACCTGATAGTCGAGGTCCTTTGACGACTGTATCGTAACCCTAAATATAAATCAAATGTTGTTTCAGGAAACTGTATAGTGTCGTACGTCTGGTAAACTTTCGATGAAGTCATGAATATTAGCTATTTGTGCAGCCTTTTTAATTTGTTCATCGGTTGCCATCATATTACTAAAACGAATATTTTCAGCAATTGTACATGTAAAAAGAATTGGTTCTTGAGAGACAACAGATATATTCGATCGTAGCCAAGATAAATTTATTCGACGAATATTAATATCATCAAGTAAAATCTAAATCACAATATGAGAAATTCGATATAACATATTAACAAATCTGTACATCGCCGCTTTCAGGATCATAAAAACGTTGAAGAAGCTGAATAATAGTACTTTCTAAATATTAGTCATCGTAGATTCTATGAAATCAATCTTGAAAATACGTACTGCCACAGCCAGTTTCACCGACAATAGCTGTTGTCTTTGTGCCTTCGAAATGTAAATTTATATTATTAAGAATCTATATATATGAATTGAAAAATTAATTATCTGAAATTAGACTAAATCTAACAAACCGGCCGTGTTTCTTTTCTTGCTGGATAATTAAATGTAACATTACGAAATACAATATCACCGTGAATCAATGGTATATTACCATCAATATTACTATGATCAATTGGTGATTTCTAATAAAACAAAACGAATGTATACAAATAACTACTTTAGGACTAAATACCGTATCAATAACAGCAAATACTTTGGCTCCTGCAACGCCAGTTTCAATGAAACTAACAAGATACGGAACAAACATTGAGATCGAGTTCGTCGAAAAAAGACAAGCAGTAAAAATCTAAAATATCAACTGAGCATTAGACACTAATTCAACAGATTTCTAGAACATACAATAATGACAGTGCCAGCATCATAATTCCAACATTCGACACGTGCAAGATGTGGTCCATACCAAAAAATGAGAGCAATTGCACCGTATAAAGTTATATTAACAAATACTTGACAAATACCAAGATAAAGACCTTTTTTTAGACCAGCTCTTCTCGCATCTGTTAAACTTCGTTCATATCTATGATTTAAATTACAAAATGAAATCATTTTTTCTTTTTTCTATTAAAACCTCATTCGTTCATGAGCTTGACTTCCAAAAGCAGTTACTGTACGAATTGCAGAAAACACTTCATCAACAATAGCATTGGCTTTAATATACGCTTGACTTTCTTTAATTGTAAATTTCTTCATTACCTAATAGATAAAAAAGAAAATCTACTAGTAAAGTATAAGAGAAAAAAAAATGATCTACTTACAATAACTGTAACATTAAATGTTATGATTATAAGTGGAGATACACTTAGAAAAACTAAGGTTAATTTCCAACCGATGAACAATGAATATACCAAACAGCCAACAATACGAGCGAGAAGAGCAGTACAATCAGCTATTTGATAGCCAATACCTTCTCGTATACTGTCCAATGCACTGAAATATTCTGAATACTATGACAAAAAACGTTTCAAAATGTTTATTCACTTACTCTACTAGCAAACCCGCCGAAAGATCACTAGGCAATCGACAATCAAACCATCCAATATCTTGTCGCATAATATTTTCCATCAATGCGTATCTGAATAAATTTTTATTATATTTCTAATATAATTTTTGTAGTACCTCATTCGTCGAACTTGTCGTTCGGCTGATATGATCCAACAATTGAAAGCAACGATTAACAAAACAAAACAGCAACTGCCTAATATTCCATACCATTTAATAGCCGACATTATATTATCATACGGTGACACATTACTATTATTGAATATCGATGGTGTTTCATTACGACTAAAATTTATAGTTTAGTATTATTATGTAACAAAAACTGTATCTATTTACCAGCCCAACATAGAATTATTTGCCGAAACAAAACTAGTTTGATTTCGACCCATAGCAACGAATGAATTGACGACACTTTGAAAAATGAGATAAATTAATGGATATAATGCTCCACTAGCCATTGCTAGACAAGATGAAATTAGAATTATTTATATGAAAAAAATGTTTTCTAACCAGCCAATAATCCAATGATCATCATGAAAATGTCCCATATATTAGCAAAACGAAAAATTTGAAATGGTTTTAATTTGGTTGGTGCATCATTTTGCACATTTTTCTCTTGTTTTCTAAAAAAAAAGTAACGTGTCGTTTTATCGCCTAATTAGGAAGATTGACGATTACTTACTTTGGTTTATTAGCAGAAGAGTTCCGAGAACGTACCGTTGTATTCTCGTTTAGAACTATTGGAGAACCTTCGTTTATAAATCTGCTACGATGTTCATCACGATTACGCATAGTGATAAATCTGAATTCTAAATTTTCTACAATTAAAATGCTTTCGAAAGTGTATATATGTATTGTAGTCCTATGAGTAATGATGTTGGTATCAAAATATTTCCGAGTGACTTCAAATTTACACAAAAAAGTCATGTGCTTTATTTGTTTTGTTGATTTTATGTCCATTTTCCGTGCACAGTGGGGCTCACGTAAGGACATTTCTTTTCTTATCAGTGGGATTTCTCTCTGAACAAAGGTCTTTGATGTTGTATGATGAGTCGCCTACGAGTCTGCATTCTTCCTACTGATAACGTTTTTTTCCTACACACATACGGTATTCGTAATATCATGAGAAGAAATGAGTAATGTTTTATTGTGAATCAAAAATTTTTTTCTTGGACTTTATCCCTTTAAAAAAAACGTTCGTATTTTATATCAGGATTAAACGAAAAGATTTATTATGAAAAAAAATTTGAAAATGTTCATGTGTGTTTTAAAGACGTCGAATGATCGACAAATAGGCTGCGGCACGTCCGTTCATAATTTCGGGAATTGTGTCAAGGATTTCATCTTCAATACTCTGTATTTGCCAACCATTATCAACCGAAAATAATTTTTCTATATCGACTTGACGAACTTTACGTGGCCCTTTGCTTCTTTGTTGAGTTTCCTTTTCACTCCAAGCTAATTGCACGTAGATTCCAGTGTTTGGCTTGAGTAAACGCCCAACTTGTCGCATATAAATAACCCGATCAGCATCGGATAAACCATGAAACAGACACGAATCGAGCACGATATCAAATGATTCGGCCTGATCATTCGTATTCTCTTCAAGAATATTATATACCGTGTATTTAATATTGGAATACTTGCTAAAATCAGTGAGCGCAGTGGCCATATCGATGGCTTTGCTAACCTAAGCATAACGCATTCATAGATGACAAAAGAAGAAATTAAATAGTTGTATAAAATTACTAGATCGGCTCCAACGACTTCGGAAGCTTTGCCGGCAATATAACGAGTATTGTCGCCGAGACCACAGCCGAGATCGAGCACTCGGGCTCCTGCAAAGAAGTCCTTCTCGCCAAGACGAACTATCGAAGATTGAGGTCGTTTAATCTCCCAATTGAGACATTGATTTGAATTGTAATGTTCAAAATATTCACTTTGCAACGGCACACATTCGTTTTCGGAAGTCATAGCCACGTCGGTATCTTATCTGTTAAACAAAAAAAAAGACGAGAAAAAAATACCTGAGATTGTGTATGAGTAAAACAAAAGAACACAATAAATTTAAGGACTTTGTTCGTCAAGTTGTATAAAACCTTATGAAATGATGTCAAGATTTCGTCATAGAAAAGAGAAGGGTAGTATCCAATGCACAATCATCCGACGATAAGGAGCCTTTCTATTTAAGGCAATTGCTGAAGTTAGTTTGGTAAAAGGTCTTGAAATGAGTCAATCGACATTAGCAGATTATATTTTCGAGCATATTGCGGAAATTTCTTGGCAAGAAGAAGAATTGAATATATGTGCTGATCAAAATCAATTGCATTGCTGTCTCGGTATTAGCCCAAGCCAATTCCGGCGGTTGATGTCCACTCGACAAGAATCTGTCGATACCAATGAACAAGCAGTTGTCTACGCACGTACAGCTATACAATACGCACTCGAACGTATGAGATTCGCTCGTGATTCTTGTCAAATATCGCTTATGGTACTTATTGTTGACGAAATTCAACAGTATAATTATGCTGTGTTCAATAACAAACAGATCAAAACTGGTGTAGCTCGGAAGTACGCGTTGGAAGAAGGTGATCGTCTCTTAAAAATCTTCTCAGAAGCCCATTCACAATTATCATCGGAACTTGCCCAACGTGTCATCATCCTGCGTTGGCAAGATATTCACGATGATCGATATGAAAAATGTGTTGCAGCCGTTCGATCTCATCTTCTCATCAGTGAAACATTTCGTTTGCTTGTCGATGCAACAGTACAACACTACATCGATGTACGGAAACCGAATGGTACTCTATCGGCAATGAAACGAGAAATTCTGCAGGAATATGTGCTCTATGAATTGCCGGCTCTTCTTCGCGGACTTGATTACGATGGACAGAGATATTCGGTGATTATTCATCCGATATTAACCTACAGTTCACAAGCAAACAGTCACCAACGGAATGGTCTTATTCATTTGCTGGAATATGTTCGAAATTCTGCGGTATTGTGTGAGAAAATGGGTGTCGATCAACCATCAGATATATGTACTATTTATGATATTGATATGCCATTGCCACTTTGACGGTGATGTAACTTTTTTTTAAAATTTTTAATAAATATATATTTCTATATGAAAAATAACCGATTATATCATTTGCATTCTTATTCAGATATAAAAAAAAACTTACACAATGAAAATAATATCAGAAGACGAGAAAATCCCTATCGAAAGCAACGATCTGCTCAATGGATTCTGTCTGTTCGGTCTATCAACGAGTTTCCTATTGATATTTCAAGTGCATTACACAACAATCTGCTTAGTATTCGTCTGTTTAAACCTTGCATGGTATTTCCTTCATCGAATGATCAACAAAACCGGTGCTTGGCCAAATGTCATCGGCACATCCTATCGTTTCCCATTGGGAGACGTTCCGGGCATGCAAATCAGTCGAAATGGACACTATCTATTAAATCTCTGCAAGCAATTAAATTCGCCGCAAGTCTATCGTATTTGGGTTGGGCCACGACCGGCGCTGATGATGGCCCATCCCGATGTAGTACGTCAATTTTGGCAACAACACGATGAAACATCGATTGAACGAGTCGTTCAACTCGGTTGGCCTCTTCTGTTAATCATGGGCCAAGGAATTGGCTTCAAAACTTATCACAATCGGAATCGAATCAATCGATTTTTTCACGAATGTTTCGGACCGAAACAAGTCGCTCGATACGAACTCAGTTTAGAACGTGAAGTCGATGTGATTATGAAACGTTTGCAAACAATGATCATCGAAGCTGCCGATGCTCCGTTGGATATCGCCTATGAATTGAAATACTTGGCTCATGATGCCGGTATGGACATGTTTCTCGGGCCGGAAAGTAGCAAATATTTGCCAGAATTGCACGAGCTTGTTGATGACTTAGTTCTTGTTATGACAGCAACGTTCGATGCGCGGTACATCAATCTGCCGATTGTCGATTGGTTTCTTCCGAAAGCGTATCGATTGCGTTCAGATATTCTTTCAATTCGTAGTAAATGGGATAAATTATTGAAAATTATCATGCAAGACTGTATTCAAAATCAATGTCTCCAAAGAGAATCCGATGATGATTCGATACTCGTACGATATCTACGACAGAAAGCAATCAAAGGTGAAACTGATATAACGTATGAAGAACTCTCAGACACCATCATCGAAGGTCTTCTAGCGCCATCGGATGGTTTTGCTGCGACTTTTGCTAATACATTGATTCTATTGGCATTGAATCCTGAAGTTCAGCACGAAGCACGTGAACGTGTTCGTCAACGAATGCCATCGAATTCCCAGGAAACCATTACGTTAGCTGATCTCGCCGAACTCGATTATCTCGATCATGTTCTGAGTGAATGTCAGCGTATTTTACCGATTTTCATGTTCAATGTACCGGAATTAACCAGTTGCGAGATGACTCTCGGCGGAGTGCCTATTCCCAAGGAAACCATGGTTATGTATGACGTACAAACACTGAATCGATGCGAAGATATTTGGCCCGATCCGTTGGTCTTTCGGCCTGAGCGTTTCGCAATGATCAACGACAAACAACGAAAGGCTTTGCACGGGTTCGGCAATGGCCGAAGTCGAAGATGTCTCGGCGAACATCTCGTACGTAATCTTCATAAATTATTCATCGCACGAATTCTACTAGCCTATCAACTCGCTCCGGGGGATAACGAACGCAATGTCGACGAGCTGCCAAGAGCCCGACGGCCATTCATTTACGTCCCACATGTTTTCCTCAAATTTACATCAATTAACAATTAACTTTTTTTTTCTGAAAGAAAATTGGAACGCTAATCGACCAACTGTGTTGAATAAAGACCCATGTTCTCGATTTTTTCGTAAAACCGCCGGTTGCTTAAAAAACCGTCGGTTAAAATCGGTTTTTCGTTTTGTGCCATTATTTTCACTGACTTTTTCACGATTTCGTTGGAAAATCTCATGATAATGTTCATTTTAACCGAAAAAGTAAGTTTTTGATGTGTTAGAAAAGGTTTTACAAAAATCTTTAAAATTCGTCGTTATAGGTTCGAACACAACTAATGACTATTTTTTATAGCACCATCTTTAATTAAATCCAAACTCGAAAACTAAGCAAAATTAGCTGATGTGGCTAGCACCAGTGGCTTCAGCACGCTTACAAATATAGGAAGGCGCAATTTCGACTAAAATCTGACAATTTTCTAAGATTTAAAAAATATTTGTTCAGTTACAAATGAAAAAGTATGAAGAAAAAGAACCGCGGTTAACCCCGGTTGAATGCGGTAACCGGAACGGTTAAGCGCCCAGTTAACCGGCGGTTCGTGTTACATGGGGAGAAAGGCACGTTATTTTTTCTTAAGAGTAGAGTTTATTAATCGAAATGAATAGTAACACCGACATGTTTAGGCATGATCGTGATTCTCGCGAAATGCCCGCCTGAATTCAACTCGGGTCCGGCGTCTTTGAATGTAACTCGTTGCATCAATCGAGCTGCAAGGACCTTTAGCTCGAATCGAGCGAGATCCTGCCCGATACACTGCCGATGCCCGTGACTAAATGGAAGAAATGCGAAATCCTGATGATTTCGATCTTCATCCAGAAATCTTTCGGGATAAAACAACTCCGGATCGATCGTCCAGAAACGAGTATCATGCCCGAGATTGTAGAACGACACATAGACTTGATCTCCTTTGTATAATTGTGTGCCACTCTGCGGCAGACGATCATCGGCGCCCACCGTCCGAACCGAGCCCATGATCGGCGGACAAAATCGCAGAACTTCATTGATCACACAATCCAAATAAACTAACGAATCGATCTGCTCCGCTGAGAGATTCTCCGTTAATTCAGCCTTGAGTTTCTCTTGAACTCGCGGATGTTTGCTGACGAGATGAATGAACCAAGCTAATGAAGTCGAAGTTGTTTCATATCCAGCCACGAGAAACAAAAGTAACTCATCCAGCACTTCCTCTCGAGAGAGACCTGTCAGCAAAACATCGATTTCCGTTCTCAATCTTTGTCTTTCAATGAAACCTTACCTCGTTTGTCTTCTTCACTCTTAGCCGCTTCTGCGATTTCGTCGGTTTGAAGCGACGAAACCAGCGAAGCAATTAGACATGTTCGTTTTCGTTGTACACGCGATTCTTCATCTTCGGCTAATTCCTGTTCCATCATTCGATACAAATACCGTTGAATGATTTGTCTCGCCCGGCGATACCGAGGATTGAATCGCCAATACAAAGAACCGAGCCGAAATGGCAAAAACATCAACGCTTGAAAAGCGCTCACAAAATCCTGCAAAGCCAGTGTCAATTCATTTCCATTCGTATCTTTGCCATCCAAAGTCTCGAGATCGTAATCAAACGCAATGAATCCGAAAATCGACAAGACCAATTGCTGACTTTGCTGAACAATGTCGAGATGAACTCGATTGGGATCATCGGCATGCCATTTCGTTAGTAATTTATCGACATTATCAATCATCAAATCGAAATTCGAGATGATCTTGTTCCGACGAAATAGAGGCATGATGAATGCCGCATGACGTTTATATTTTGCACCTAAATTCAACGAGCTTTTGGATTTTTTCTAAATAATTATTATGTGAAAAACAAACCTCGATTGCAAATCATTGCATTGAAAAAGAACAAACCGAACGTTCTCAATGAAAGATCGCCTTTGTCATAAATCTGTCGATGTGTAAATATGTGTTTCACATCCTCAGTTCCACTGACAATGATCATTCGCAATGACCCGAGCCAGAATTGAAAAACATCTCCAAATCGAATCCTGAATGCGTGCAAAGCCTTAGCCAATGACATTCCACCGAATAAGATCCCCGATTGTATCAAATTGCCAAACAAAATATGCGGCGATTGACCTGGTAAATCATTTCGAGCAGTGAAATACGATCGTTTTATGTAATATATCAGCAATAGAACAATTAGACATAGAATAGCGAACATCTTGAAGAGAATGGACGCTTGGTTTTACCTTTGAATTGCTATACAGGTGATGATAACAAAATTTCTTTGCTCGGAAAAGATTTTTTTTAAATGGGATTTTTGTCATGTCTCATTCAACATCCGAGTCAATATTGACTTAATTTTTGTACTTAAAATGAGTAATAGGAAAAAAAATCGTGTTTAATTTTCGCCGGACAGTTATTCAAAGACATACAATGTCGTATATTACGTGGATCGATTATGTTATTTTAGGTTGTTTCCTTGGTTAGTAAAAATCTTCAAATAAATTATTATTTTTGAAGGATTTTTGTCTTTTTTTTAGGATTGTCAGGAATCATAGGTATTTGGCATGGATATTTTGGAAATAAACAGAAAACTACGAAAGAATTTCTTGTCGGTGGCGGTAAAATGGGTGTAAGTCACGAGATTACTTCATTGATAATTGGTATTCCGTTTAAAAATAGATCATCCCTACAGCATTGAGTCTATTCGCTTCGCTCTGTTCGGCAACAACTATGCTTGGTATTCCAGTTGAAATCTACTATTGTATGTAAATCTATGGATTTCCTTAAATTGAATTGCTTTTTTTTTGTCTTGTCAATTGCAGATAGTACGATCTATCTCTATTTCGGTATATTGTTAGGAAACCTGTTACGCACGTCTTATTTTTCTTCTTCTAGGAGTTGCTTGGATTCTCGCTTCGTTCTTTACATGCCATATATTTATTCCTAAATATCGAGAATTAGGTTTCATCAGTGTCTATTCAGTAGGTTATCATCGTATTTCTTCATAATTGATTGTTGTTTTCGAAATTTAGTATCTACAGAAACGATTTTCGTTGTCAGTACGTATTTGTGTGACATTGGTATATGTAATCAGCAATGTAAGTAATTTAGTATAGATTCATAAATATGAACGTAGTTAATAGATCTTGGTCATGTCGGTTCTTTTATACGGACCTTGTTTAGCGTTAAGTCAAGCCACTGGATTAGATCGTCAGTAAAATCGATTTGAACCGACTTAATTTTCTTTTTGTTATTCAAGTTTGGCTTTCTACGATTTCATGTGGAGTTATTTGTACATTTTATACGAGTATTGTAAGTTTGATTTCATATAGATTTATTTATGAATGTGAGTATTTTATATTAGGGCGGTATGAAAGCTGTAATCTGGACTGATGTTGCACAATCATTTGTAATTTTCTTGGGCGTTATTCTTTCTATTATCTTCGGTATAAACATACGCGTATACATATTGTGATTTGAAATATCATGTTTTAGGTTTTATTAATGCTGGTGGAGTGGCAAAAGTTTTCGAAACCGCAAATACTCATGGGCGTATTAAACTAATCGAGTAGAATTCTTCAAATTTTGTCTTAAATTTATTCAAATTTTCTCTATAAAAAGTGTATCATTTGATCCAACAGTACGCTATACATTCTGGTCACTATTCATCGGTGGCACAATTTATGTTACCACGTGTTCTTGCGTACTGCAGACACAAGTACAACGCTATATGTGCGTCAGTAGCACACGAGAAGCACAAAAGTAAATTTAAATCAATGGTTGATTATTTGAAATACTTTGTTTAATAGAGCTACATGGATGAATAATATAATGTGTGTGATATTGATGCTTTTCTGCGGAGTAGTTGGTCTTTTAATCTATGATAAATATCAAGATTGTGATCCATATCGATCTAAACGAGTATCGAAACCAGATCAAGTAATTAAATCTCACAAATAAAAACACAATCTTTTATTGTTTGTTCAAAGTTTTATCCGTTATTTGTCATCGAAACATTTAAAGAATTACCCGGTCTTACTGGTCTTTTCATTGCGGCTATCTTGAGTGGTTCATTGAGGTAAACAATTGCATATTATTCGACAGAGTATCTTTTTGTTTCTAGTTCGGTATCATCCGGTGTCAATAGTATTGTTGCAGTCATTCTCGAAGATGTTTGGAAGCCTCTAACACCGAATAAACCGATGTCTGATGAACGACAAACAAATATTTCGAAATATATGTGTAAGAAATCCAATGATATTATATGTGATCTTCTATTTTATTTTGTGTTAGCTGTTATTTTGGGTTTATTGACAATACTTTTAGCTTTTCTCGGATCTTTTATAACGAATATTCTTGTGGTACTTTTACATATAATAATTCAAAAAAAAATGTGCCCAAAATCTATATTTTATTCTAGGTTGCATACTCCATTATGGGCACGTTACCGTCGCCTATTTTCGGCGTCTTTTTACTTGGCTTTTTCTTCCCTCGAGTGAACAGTCGAGTCTGAACATAATTTTATTGTCGATCTATGAATGATATTTTTCATTTTCAGAGTGCTCTGATTGCATTTTTTGTTAGTATTGTGTTTCAATTATGGGTTATTATCGGAGCTAGTGTAACAGCTCAACAACAAACAAATCGAATGTTACCTACATCCATGACCGGATGTATGGCATCGAATTCAACAAATATCACAATTGCTCTAGCAAATAATGAGAAAAGCATCTTTCTACCTTTGTATTCGATTTCATTTCTATGGTATTCATTTAATGGTGTAGCAGTAACGATGATTGTTGGACTGATATGTTCATTATTCGATAATTCGAAATCAGAAACTGACAAAGTCGATCCAAGTTTATTAATATCTTGTCGGCAAAGTCTTTGCTGTTTTCGGTCAACATTCAACATTTCGAAACATTCTCAAGTATAATAACAAACATTCTAAATTCATATTCTAACTATTTTTGTGTATAGGAAATATCCAGTAACAACAGTACACGCAAAGATATTCATCGCGAAACTCATGATCAAGGAGAACTGATTAGTCTTACTAAATTAAATGTCTGTTAATTGTTGTCTTAATTTTGCCATTCGATAATATTTGAAACATATTAGAAAAATGATCAGACATATAATTTGAATCACTGCAAAAATATAAAAATAACTATAAATATGCCATTGTTGACCACTTTGACACTGTCAAATAGAATTATGAAATATATGATATATATTTTTTTAATAATTATTTATCTACTTACACTGAAATCTAATTTGTATGATGTTGTTGATAAATAATTGTTAACTTCATCGATGATATATTGTGTTATTATTCTCGAAAAGTAATAAAGACTCATGAAGAGAGATTTAGCTGAACAAATAACAACACAGATTGTTCCAGAACCAGACACGAATTCCAATCCAAGTGAAACACATCAATGATTTTGTTTTTCTCGAATTGTAAAGTATTCCTATTGTGAGTGTTTATACGATTCTGAACATGGAATAATTATTTCTAACATAGATGTACGTAGTAACTAATCAAGTTATCGAAAATAAACTCAATGAATTCTTTAGAAAGTTTTATAGTTATCACTTTTGAGAAATTTAAATAAAAGATAACAATATTTTACTTATCTTCTATTGTTATTGTTTGTGAAAGTAGAATGCAAAGTTTTTTTTTAATAACTTCGATAGTCATTTTAAACATTGTTAATGGCTTACCAAGAAATTCCGAAACGATTAAAAAAACAGAATCTAGTAAGTTTCAATTCATGAAACGTACGTAAGTTCTTTTTGAATATACGTAGAATGGATATACACTGGTAATATGACATTCGCGCGTATATATCATACAGCCTCTGTTTTACACAATGACAAAGTATTGGTTACTGGTGGTAATAATATGATGGATGAATTGAATACTACAGAATTATATGATCCATCAACAGATCGTTGGACAACAACGAACAGCATGTTGAAAGCACGACAAATGCATACCGCATCTGTACTAAATGATGGACGAGTATTAGTGGCCGGAGGAGGAAACTTAGAAAATGGTTTAAATAGTGCAGAATTATATGATCCATCAATGAATCGTTGGACAACGACTGGTAATATGACAAAAGTACGAACAGGACATACGGCAACTGTTTTAGCCAATGGAAAAGTATTAGTTATTGGTGGTACAGGTTTCGCTAATAAATCTCAAACTAGTGCAGAACTTTATGATCCATTGACAGGCCATTGGACTAGCACTGGTCATTTAAATACTATACGAGAATGTCATACAGCAGTGCTTTTACATGACGGAAAAGTATTAGTAGTCGGTGGTATTACTGAAAATGCTGAATATACGAAATATACTGAGTTATATGATCCGTCCACCGGTACATGGAATTTAACGGGCAATTTAAATATTCCACGAATGTTTCATACAGTAACTGTATTACAAAATGGCAAAGTAATAATCATGGGTGGATTCAGCTCAACTGTTGGACTTACTGTTTCTGCAGAATTATATGATCCTTACACAGGTATTTGGACTACTACTGGTAATTTGAACTATCCGGGACTCTATCGTTCGGCATCTTTATTAAACGATGGAAGGGTACTAGTTGCTGGTGGACAAATGATAAACTCATTAGCAATAAATGCTACTGAAATCTATGATCCATCAACAGGCAATTGGACTATTACTAAGAGTTTAAATGCAGCACGATCAATTCATACTGCATCTGTATTACAAAATGGCAAAGTATTAGTGTCAGGTGGACTTGGTGATCATGTTCTCGTCAGTGCTGAACTTTTTTAATATTCTATCACTATGTTTTAAATTGTTGTATTCGATGATTTTGACAATCGACCACATAAAGATGATTATTATTAATATCCACGGATAAACCAATGGGTAAATTTAATTGATTTGGTTCTTCTCCTTGACCATTGACACCTACAACAATACGACCTTCTGTCGAACCCAATGGCCAACATACGATTCGATGATTATACGAATCGGCTACATAAACATCGCCAACTTCATTGACAACGATTCCTTCAGGACCAGATAATTGATTTAAATTATTTCCTTGACCATTTCCACCAGCTACAATAATACCTTCTTTTGCATCTTTTTGCCATTTTACCACGCGATGATTCTCATAATCTGAAATATAAATCGTGTCCTGTCGATCGATGAATAGAGAAGCCGGGTGATCGAGTTGATTGAGTTGATTTCCACAACCATTTCCACCAGCAACAATTGTTCCTTCGCCTCCTTTTCCTATTTCATCTTTTCGCCATCGTTTCACTTCATGTTTTTCATATTCAGAAACAAATAGATCTCCATTTGCATTCATCACTAATCTTGCACAAACGATATCTTCAATGAGAATTTGTTTGTCTTCTAGATTTTCTAATGACCATCGGACAACTCTTTTGTTTCCAGAATCACAAACAATCAAAGATCTATTCTTTTCATCGACAATCACATCAGTTGGTGAACTCAATTCATCGATTCCATTTCCTCCTGCAACAATTTGCCCATTGTTTTCACCTAATTTCCATTTCACAATACGATGATTGTTTAAATCGGCGATATAAACCGATTGTTGTTGGTGATAAACATAGATCTCATAAGGATATTGCAATTGATTTAATCCATCTCCTTCACCATGTCCGCCAGCAATTGTTTTTGCATATTGTTTTACATTGCATTCATTCAGCATTTGAAGCAGATGAGTACTCGTGGGTCGATCATCTGAATTCTGTGCCCAGCATTTTTTAATAATCATACGAAAATCCACTGGAGTATCATCGGATATATCTAAACGATCTCCATATAAGACAAACAGTCTGATATAATCAGTTTTATGACTATGATAGGGAATTTCATAATTCGTAAGTTCCCAATAAACAATACCTAAACTATAAATATCACTTTTAGTAGTATGAGGTTCCATACGTAAGAGTTCAGGAGCAGTCCATGGTAGAGTAAAAGCAAACGAAATATCTTCTTTGGTTTGATACGTTGTTTGGTCTCGTGTTTTCGCCAAACCAAAATCACAAACTTTGACAAGATAATAACCAGAATGATGATTTTCTAATAATATATTCGACGATTTAATATCACGATGTACGATTTCCGGTTGAGATTTATGTAAATAATTGATTCCTTTCGCTGCTTGCAACGCAATAGACAATCGGTCTGACCATGAAAATTCTCGTTGTTGTTCATGTAAAACATGATACAACGATCCTAATGACATATATTCCATAACTAGAGCATAGTGATCTTTATCCAAGCATGCACCATAGAAAGTAATTATATTCGGATGACGAATACGATTTAATAAGAAAAGTTCTTTTAGAAAATCTACTTCTCCTTGTCGATTCAAATGTGTTGGATGTAAGGTTTTCACGGCAACGATTGTATCGTCAGGTAATAATTTAGCTCGATAAACTTTGCCAAATCCTCCACGTCCGATTTCCTCGAAAAGATTAAGACTACTCTTCGGAATATGTATTAGATTCTCTGCAAAACAAAAATAGAATTAATTATTCAGAAGTTTAAATTACTTCGTGATTTCGTTGAATAGGAGAGTAAATTATTTCGTTTGAATTCATTGTATTTTTGACGCCATTGAATACTTTCATCAGGTTTCTTATTTTGTGATAAAACTTTAGCGAGTTCATCGTAAACATCACCGCGTAGGAGATCATTTAATGGAAGTTCATTTAATAAACGTGTGAAATATCGTTCAGCTAAATCAAATTCACCGATTCCTTGTAAGAATTTGCCTAAGATGAAAAGATTGGTTTGACCGTTTCCAATTTCTTTCTTTTTATCCTTTAAAATATCTTTCAAATGATTGTCATCGTCACTGCATAACGTCATTTCAACAATCCAAAGTTGATTTTCATCACGAAAAATCTTCTCAATACGAAATATCGTTCCTGCGATGAAAAGTATTTCATTTTCATTGGGAAAATAACTCAATTGCGAAATATCAGCAAACGGTTTCGTTTTGTTTATTTGAGGATCTGCATCGATTTCAAATAAAACTCTTTCCCAATCAACAATATCATCTCCGTCACCTAACATAAAAATAGCTAATTCACGATGTTTAGTAGTCGAGAAAAATGAATTGACCGATATTAATTGACCTTGAGATTGTCTGAGTGTTTTAAACTGATTTTTCGACATAATTTGACTTCGATAAACTTGTATTCTTGTTTGAAATTGATATTTTTCTAATTGTCGTTGGATATCCAATATAAATGAACGTAATAGAAACATATTATGAATTTGATCAGATCGTAGTGTTGTATTTATTGTACGATAGAAAAATGATTCTCTCGTATACCACCATATTGCTTTATCGGATGAATAAGTTTCTCGAAATTCGGTGAGATGTTTTAATTGAGTGTTGTTTTGATAGAATGTTATCAATTCATTTCTGTCGGTTTCTGCAGATGGTAATCGAAGAAGACAATCGATTAAAACTTGAAAATTAATACATTTTCCATTTAATTCACTTATTGATTTCCCATCATCATTAAATATTTTAATTGGTAATGATTCTTTAATGATTTCTTTTCGTAGATTGTAAAGTGCGTTCAATCGGTGAATAAGTTCATCGATATCTGTCACAATATCTTTCACCTTAGCGAATTTGGAAGACCAATCTAAATGTGTTTTTCTGTCTGAACAATGTATATAAATGGATATGACATGTTGATATTCATGAATTGATGGTACAAATTGTTTTCCTAATATTCCTGAAACGATTAAAATTAATCGTTTGACTTCGACCATTGTTTTAATATATTCTTGACATAAATGAATATCTCGAAAATTCTCAATATTATTGGTAAATAATTCTGTATTTCGACTGTTTACATCGTCGAAACCAAGTAAAACAAACGATACTCTATCACAATACATTTAATTTCTAATATCTAGTAAAAATATTTTTTTGTTATTGTTTTTGTCAATGCATAAAAATCACTCAAGCGTGATAGGGTGAAGCACTTTCTCTCGATTTATTTTTCTAACAAAGTTTTGAGCAGATTCTTAGGAAAATGAGAAGCAATAAAAATCGATCCTGCTTTAGTCAAATGGCTTCCATCGAATGTTGTCAATTGTTTCTCTTTTTCTCCAACGAGTACCATACAACCATTGCTATTACACGAAATCTGATACGGAGAAATATAACTAATATTATGTTTCGTGGCGAATATCTGCATTTTTTCATCATAGTCTTTTATCTTGTCCTTTAAACATTGATTAGTTCGACCAAAATCGTGGCTCAATTTTTGTTTCGATAATGCCGTGAAAAGACATCGTTTCAACGGTGATTTCCAGAGAGGAACTGGACCGAATAAATAAATATTTTTGACAGATACATTTCTTAAATTGATAATAGTTTCTGTTAAACTTTCTTCTTTCCAAGTATAAGACATCCAATAACCTGCTAAAATAACAGTTTTCGGTTTTTCGTCTGTAATTCTCTTGAAAATGAATTGATTAATATCTCGACATTTGGCTCGGCCCTCCCTCGGAATCGAAAACATCGGCGGACATAATCCTGCAGTCAACTGAGTGAATCGTACCTTTGGTTCGAGTGATTTTATTCCTGGATATAAATGAGCAGCATGTGAATCACCCCAGAGTATAACACCGTCTGACTTCGGTTTATTGGGATTATCAACACATGATCCAAATTTCCATTCAGTTCTTTCTGTATCAAGAAAACAAGTTCGAAAACGATAGTCTTTATAGAGACTGTCTCGATCGAGTTTGATATCCAAAAATGGAAGCGAAACGTTCGTAAAACGATGGGGAAATCCATTGAATTTATAAGTTTGATATCCTATGATACCGAGAGATATCATGAGTAAACATGAAACTGTAAATTTCAATCGAGGAAAACTACCGAAACGCATGGGATTTTCGATAAATATTTTATTGAGCCAAGCGAGTAAAATGCTGAGAGCAATTATATTGAAACGTGCGAACGACGAAGACTCTCCACCATCGTAAATACGCCAAAATACGATTAAAGGCCAATGCCAAAGATAAAGTGAATAACTAATACTTCCTATTTCAACAAATAATCGAGAAGAAAGAATTTTTGTATTTATCCAAGATGTATCTTCGATAGCAATCAGCAATAGAGTCCCAAGTGTGGGAAACACAGCCCACCAACTTGGAAAAGGAATTCGTTCGTTAAGAAAAACTATCGATGCACAAATCAAACTTAAACCAATAACTCCCATGAAATTACAGAACAACATATTATTTTGATTGGACTTAACTTTGTTCTTTAATAATTCTAATTGATCAGATCGTAAGGCTAAACAAGCACCGATCAGTAATTCCCAAGAACGAGTCATTGGCGAGTAAAATGCTAATGATCGATTTGTTTGTACAATAATAATGTTTGATATAAACGAGCATAATGTCAAAACAAGTGCTACAATATGTAAACGACCAATCTGAATGCATAGATGAGAGCATAACAATGGCCAAACAATATAAAACTGTTCTTCGATCGCAAGTGACCAAAGATGAAGTAAAGGTTTAGTATTTGATTCTTCATCAAAGTAATCCGATTCACTATATAATAAGAAATTTGTTGAAAAACTAGCAGCTGAACTGATATGAATACCAAGTTTTTTATATTCATCAGAATATAACAGATGCCAACCGATGATGTAACAAGAAATCAAAACGATGATTAATGCTGGAAAGATTCGTCGAACTCTTCGACAATAGAATATTAATAAACTAAATGAATTTTCTTTCAATTCATTGTAAATAATCGAGGTAATTAAATAACCAGAAATCACAAAAAATATATCAACTCCAACGAATCCGCCAGGTAAAACACTTGGAAATGTATGAAAGATAAGTACTGAACAAACAGCTATGGCTCGTAGTCCATCTATATCAGGTCGATATTTCATTCTGAAAAGAAATGAGAAATAATATAGGTTCTCCATCATTTAAACTTCTTGCCTTTTTTATTCCCTCGACTGTAAGGAGGATCATATGAAAAAAAATCGTTTTTTTCTCTCTGTTTGCAGTTAAGGTTAAAAGAACATCGGTTTAAAAAGTCACTAATAGATGACAAATGATAGTTGGAACTTAGTCGAACTACGTATGGACAATCGAGATCGGAGAGTTTGAATTGATAGGTAGATGTTCAAAATTTGGAACTGTGTATTGCTCCTTAAAATATTCGCATTTTGGAAAAATAGAGATTTTTCATATGGTCTGATGTTATGTTAAATCAGATATGGCGTTTCCGACTCTATTGTTGTATTTAGAAAACTATAAGATGGTCCTTCTGAGATAGCTATTCGATAATCTAAATGTGGCAGCTCAAGTCGGAAGTGGTGGACCGTAGGACGTCGACGACCGACAAGGTGCTGCTCGATATGATGTATGGTGAAAGTTTGTCATATATATGTATAGTCGATCGTTTTTAATCGAAACCTTTATATGCGCTGCCACTAATGCATTCAGCCGAGAGTTAGGCGAATTGACTTTCGATGAACGTTACTTGTGTATAATGAAAAAAAAACAAGGTTACTCTTCTTTCGTTCTTCTATATACACGTAAAAAGTTATATGAAAGCACGTATGACTGAATCGATTAATTTAGAAACAAAGAATATATGTAAAAATCTCCCGCTGACTATTTTAATCAAAGCATTTATGTCACAATAAAATCGAAATTGTATGATTCTCTATCTCGAATCAGTACGTTTTCACCGAAAGATGATTATATTAATTGTTTATAAAACTACAAAGCTGTACAGCTTTGTAATTTAATAATTAATCAGTTCTGGCACCATATGTTCATGATGGCATCAATTTAATGCCTGTTTCAATGGTCCAACGAAGATCTCCGTAACCACTTTATGTTGCCAACCCTGAAAAACAGATTCAAGTCTTCCCTACAAAAACGAATAAAAAACGTCCAACAATATGAACCCGATCTACTGGACTTCTACTTGCTATTCAAACAACGGAAAAACGTGGTTTTCATACCTTATCAAGAAAATTCCTGTATAAAATACTTACCCGTAGGTCGTCCAAGCAATAGACTTACATCGATAAATTAATCTCCTTTGTTCTTAATGATAGCGATTAAATTTTATTGAAAAATGTATGATATCTCTCTCTCTGTGTTTGTGTTGTTTTTCTCATGTCTCGCTCTCTTTCAATCGTAAATTCTTTTAAAGTCTCTAATGTTTATATACCGTAAACCTTCTCGTTTTCTCTTTTTCTTTTTCATATGTCGTATTCTTTCTCTCTCTGTGTCGATGAAACAAAATGTAAATTGCGTTCTCTTTCTTCTAGATGATCAGCACCTCATACCGAATTCGTCTTTCTCTCTAATCACTCTCTCTCTCTCTTGCCCAATTAATAGCGGCATACAAAAAATAATCAATTAGTTTAATCACCTTTCGGTAGACGTTCATTATCGGCGAAAATGGAATGTATCCTCTATCTCAAACTGTAAGACACATAAATGCATATTTACTCTTATAGACAAATCTAATCAAGCAATTCTATTTAACGTTTCGCCGGCCATTTTATTTTATAAGAGTTTTTTTGATAGCTTTCAAAAGTTTGAAAAAAATCATGAATTCTAATCACATTATTAACCAGCAGAAGAAAAGAAACGACTGTCACTTTCTATTTACCTAATAGTGTCTTATTCGAAACTTGAATTCAAGTTTTAAGTATAGCATATATGCAGAGTTCTTTTCTGATTGTATACAGTATTTCAACTAAAATCACACAACTTCATCCAAATTATTTTTCAAGCTTTGCTTATACATGGAAATCTCAAGTTCACCATCATCGTTAGAAAACGATTCGTCAGAGTCATCTCAGACTACTTCTGGACAAAATGTACCATCGATTTCGTCAGTTACCCATGTCAATCAAGGCGCACCGTAAACGGGCTGCAATAAACGAACAAGATATTGAGGGTTTTAAAAACATTTGAAATCTCCCAAAACTAGTTTTCAAATGGAATGGCTATCCGAAGTTACTTATAGTGTTATTTCGCATCCACAAAACAAAAGCATATTCTTTTGCGTTTTTTCCGTTAATTGAATTTTTTTTAGATATTTCATAATATTTATTTAAAAAATCGACTCGACTTCTCGAGCTCAATATTTTTTTGAACTCTATCTTTTTGCGTGATTTTCGACCTCTCTTTTGTTTATTCTAGGGAATCATTTTGATCAGACGATTTTTTCTTGAATTATTTTTCTTCTCGAAACCATCAAACAAGAACGATTTACAACGTTTTAGATATTTCTCTTTGGATCATCTGATCCGATCACAACAGCAGGCAACGAAGAATTCTAACTGATCGAACGAAATCATTTGAATTTGTCACTTAGTTTTCAAGCCTTAAATCGGAAAAAAAGATGATTATAGACATTGTCCAACTGATCTTGTAAAAGTTCTTTTTTTCTGAATATTTGTTGTTGTTTAACTGTTTTTATTGATTTTCTCGTTGTATTAATATCGAACGTGAAATAAAGAAATTGAAAGAAAAGAAAGCGATTATACATAACAGATTTTGAATAGTAAACGGGACCATTCTGATAGACCTGGGTATACCTTCTTCAAATTCAGTATTAGAAAAACGATCCTTATCTAAATCTAACAAACATTATGAGTCAAAGTTTAAGAAAGAATGATTATCGAATCTTCGTTTTTCGGTATTTTTACGAAAATGCAAAAGTGATTCTACCAAAGCATTATGTTGCATTCGCAATGTTCAGTTTTCTATTATACAATGGGAAAATATCGACATTCTATCTTTTCATAAACGGATAAATATTTCCTGAGTTTCAGAAAAAAACTCCTGATTTCCGAAATTCCGATCTGCCAACCCTGACTGCGAACTTTTGAAAAATTATCTCTTTTGTAGGTGACGGCATGGGACCAAGAAGGATCATTTCAAGAGTTTGAAACAACTTAGAATATATTCAGATTCAACGAATTTGATAATATGTGAGTGGACTTCACGCATACATGTAATTGTATGTTTCCGTACCTTTGACTTCAGAGTTGTGCTCATATTGAGACACAGTTACTCTAATTAGCTAACGTTCGTCTAACTTCCGACTATCAGTAGTCAATCGTATGAATATAGCAAAATCAATGTTCTTTTAGCTTTGACTCCAATTACCTCCGCTCCAACGAAGTTTCTATAGTCTATGGCCAATACCAATCAAACATTGGAGGAATGTTCTTTTCATCTATGAGGATACACAATCATTCAATCAATCAAGAAAACAATTGTTCATATTACTCATCTCTATGCGAAAGAGAATACAATTTCCAATAGTCGTATTAACTGTATTTATATAGTCTATCGTAGGCAGCAAATTTTTTCTCAATAATTTCGATCAACAACTTTGATACAACTTTAAAAAAAATCGTGTCTCTCATGGATAATTAATTAGCTTACCATTAGATTGAAATACATCCATTCGACAAAAATCTTACTCAATAATTTAAAATACGTACATTATCACCTATTCTAAAGTTCATGATGTGCAGTTTTGCATTTGAGGGATGAGCGGATGTGGTGTAACGAGGTCGTTGCACGTTAACTACGTACTAAAATACAATTGTATACTTGTTCATGCAATCAATAATGGGTATGCCTACACGTCTCGATTTTTGTATTGAAGAACGATCTTATGACATCACATCCACTCATCCCTCAAACTTTCAAAATATTGTTCGTATAATGGGTAATGACATCCATGTGTTTTCGCCAATAGATAAGAATCACTAAAGTATACCATGGTGAAGCACTTTCTCACGATTTATTTTTCGGACAAAATTTTGAGTAGATTCTTAGGAAAATGAGATGCAATAAAAATCGATCCTGCTTTAGTCAAATGACTTCCATCGAATGTTGTCAATTCTTTCTCTTTTTCTCCAACGAGTACCATACAACCATTGCTATTACATGAAATCCGATACGGAGAAATATAACTAATATTATGTTTCGTGGCGAATATTTGCATTTTTTCATCATAGTCTTTTATCTTGTCCTTTAAACATTGATTAGTTCGACCAAAATCGTGGCTCAATTTTTGTTTCGATAATGCAGTGAAAAGACATCGTTTCAACGGTGATTTCCAGATAGGAACTGGACCAAATAAATAAATATCTTTTACAGATACATTTCTTAAGCTGATAATAGTTTCTGTTAAACTTTCTTCTTTCCAAGTATAAAACGTCCAATAACCTGCTAAAATAACAGTTTTCGGTTTTTCTTCTATAATTCTCTTGAAAATAAATCGATTAATATCTCGACATTTGGCTCGACTCTTGCCCGGAATCGATAACATCGGTGGACATAATCCTGCAGTCAATTGAGTGAATCGTACTTTTGGTTTGAGTGATTTTATTCCTGGATATAAATGAGCAGCATGTGAATCACCCCAGAGTATAACACCGTCTGACTTCGGTTTATTGGGATTATCAACACATGATCCAAATTTCCATTCTTTTCTTACTGTATCAAGAAAACAAGATCGAAAACGATAATCTTTATAGAGACTGTCTGGATCGAGTTTGATATCCAAAAATGGAAGCGAAACGTTCGTAAAACGATGGGGAAATCTATTGAATTTATATGTTTGATATCCTATGACACCAAGAGATATCATGAGTAAACATGAAATTGTAAATTTCAATCGAGAAAAACTACCGAAACGCATGGGATTTTCGATAAATATTTTATTGAGCCAAGCGAGTAAAATACTGAGACTAATAATATTGAAACGTGCGAACGATGAAGGCTCTCCACCATCGTAAATACGCCAAAATACGATTAAAGGCCAATGCCAAAGATAAAGTGAATAACTAATACGTCCTATTTCAACAAATAATCGAGAGGAAAGAATTTTTGTGTTTATCCAAGATGTATCTTCGATAGCAATCAACAATAGAGTTCCGACTGTAGGAAAAACAGCCCACCAACTTGGAAAAGGGAGCCGTTCGTTAAGAAAAACGATCGATGCACCAATCAAAGCTAAACCAATAACTCCCATGAAATTACAGAACAACATATTATTTTGATTGCACTTAACTTTGTTCTTTAATAATTCTAAGTGATCGGATCGTAAGGCTAAACAAGCACCGATCAGTAATTCCCAAGAACGAGTCATTGGCGAGTAAAATGCTAATGATCGATTTGTTTGTACAATAATAATGTTTGATATAAACGAGCATAATGTCAAAACAAGTGCTACAATATGTAAACGACCAATCTGAATGCATAGATGAGAGCATAACAATGGCCAAACAATATAAAACTGTTCTTCGATCGCAAGTGACCAAAGATGAAGTAAAGGTTTAGTATTTGATTCTTCATCAAAGTAATCCGATTCACTATATAATAAGAAATTTGTTGAAAAACTAGCAGCTGAACTGATATGAATACCAAGTTTTTTATATTCATCAGAATATAACAGATGCCAACCGATGATGTAACAAGAAATCAAAACGATGATTAATGCTGGAAAGATTCGTCGAACTCTTCGACAATAGAATATTAATAAACTAAATGAATTTTCTTTCAATTCATTGTAAATAATCGAGGTAATTAAATAACCAGAAATCACAAAAAATATATCAACTCCAACGAATCCGCCAGGTAAAACACTTGGAAATGTATGAAAGATAAGTACTGAACAAACAGCTATGGCTCGTAGTCCATCTATATCAGGTCGATATTTCATTCTGAAAAGAAATGAGAAATAATATAGGTTCTCCATCATTTAAACTTCTTGCCTTTTTTATTCCCTCGACTGTAAGGAGGATCATATGAAAAAAAATCGTTTTTTTCTCTCTGTTTGCAGTTAAGGTTAAAAGAACATCGGTTTAAAAAGTCACTAATAGATGACAAATGATAGTTGGAACTTAGTCGAACTACGTATGGACAATCGAGATCGGAGAGTTTGAATTGATAGGTAGATGTTCAAAATTTGGAACTGTGTATTGCTCCTTAAAATATTCGCATTTTGGAAAAATAGAGATTTTTCATATGGTCTGATGTTATGTTAAATCAGATATGGTGTTTCCGACTCTATTGTTGTATTTAGAAAACTATAAGATGGTCCTTCTGAGATAGCTATTCGATAACTACCTATGTTTGAGCCGATAAAATGTGGCTAGATATGGACCAATTCCAATTCCAAAATTGGAATTGTTGCATGTCTAAATGTGGCAGCTCAAGTCGGAAGTAGTGGACCGTAGGACGTCGACGACCGACAAGGTGCTACTCGATATGATGTATGGTGAAAGTTTGTCATATATATGTATAGTCGATCGTTTTTAATCGAAACCTTTATATGCCCTGCCACTAATGCATTCAGCCGAGAGTTAGGTGAATTGACTATCGACAATGGCGCAACCAAGGGGGGGGGGGGCAAATAGGCAATTGCCCATTGTAATTTTTAAATAAAGAGTTTTGCCCAATGAAATTTTGGTAGGAACTTCATATATACACAAACTATCGGAGATTTAGATAGAAGTATATGGTTTCTGTGGTCTTCGGTTTAGATCTTTAGGAAAGATCTCAACTTTTATACAGAACTTCCTCTTTTTTCGTTCAGCAAAAGAACTTTTGCCCATTGATCTAAAAATCCTGGTTGCGCCATTGCGTCCAACAATATGAACCCGATCTACTAGACTTCTACTTGCTATTCAAACAACGGAAAAACGTGGTTTTCATACCTTATCAAGAAAATTCCTATATAAAATACTTACCCGTAGGTCGTCCAAGCAATAGACTTACATCGATAAATTAATCTCCTTTGTTCTTAATGATAACGATTAAATTTTATTGAAAAATGTATGATATCTTCCTCTCTGTGTTTGTGTTATTTTTCTCATGTCTCGCTCTCTTTCTGTCGTAAATTCTTTTAAAGTCTCTAATGTTTATATACCGTAAACCTTCTCGTTTTCTCTTTTTCTTTTTCATATGTCGTATTCTTTCTCTCTCTGTGTCGATGAAACAAAATGCAAATTGCGTTCTCTTTCTTCTAGACGATCAGCGCCTCATACCGAATTCGTGTTTCTCTCTAATCACTCTCTCTCTCTCTCCTGCCCAATAAATAGCGGCATACAAAAAATAATCAATTAGTTTAATCACCTTTCGGTAGACGTTCATTATCGGCGAAGATGGAATGTACAGTGGTGGCAAAAAGTGTCGTGACACATTCAAATTCCTTCTTATAATTTTACAAGTAACGTTCATCGAGAATCGATTCACTTGACTTGACCCTCGACTGAAAAGTCATTAATATTTTCTCATGATAGAAAAGTTAAGAAAATCATATTGTGCAACGAAGTGAACGATACTGTTATACTTGACTTCAATAAGTTACATGATTATGTGTTGATAATAGATGAAAATACAAGAATTTTGTAGAGTTTGATGGAAAATTTTATTTTAACAAAGAAACGATTTTAAACAAATCGTTAACAACAATAAATAATCAAATTTTAAAAAATTTTAACAAAAAATAAAAAAATATTTACAATTTGAAAGACTAAAACCACTCGGAAAAACGTTTTTGAGTTTCGATATACAATTTATCGAGTCTTTCCATTTCGACCGTTTGCGATTTACTTGGTTTCATCAATAAAACCTTGTATTCGAATTGTCGGAAAATAATTAAATCGGCCAATCTTTTGACTCGTGACAAAGGAACATAAATTGAGGCAAGATCGTCATTTTCAGTTGGCAATTTCAAATCGATTACAACATTTTTCAATGTTTGACCTTGACTTTTAT
>Ga0209914_1000744_pt1 | contig 39849 bp, 36 predicted proteins | sample ThiBiot_500_plan_FD_183949 | JGI IMG/M metagenome (GOLD analysis project Ga0209914, IMG submission 183949) | Wastewater bioreactor microbial communities from Cape Town, South Africa - Thiocy_cont_500_plan (SPAdes) | ecosystem: Engineered > Bioreactor > Thiocyanate-remediating > Anaerobic-Aerobic...
AATCGATAAAAGAACAATCAAAATAATACGTAGGTTATCGGCAAGCATGTTAAAACAAATCAAATGCGGTGTATTTATTATGAAATAAAAGCGCCTTATTTGAAGTTATAGCAAAAAACAACAAAGTTGTTAACTGTTTTATTTTTTGCAGATAACGCTAACTGATAATCCTAAATATTCCGATGTTGTTGGTAATGCAAGTGTGATATTTGTATTTGATGAATCGATTACACAACCTTCACCATGTCCGATTCGATCAACTTTCACGACTAATTTATTATTCAATTGTATCGGATGAGAAGCAGTAACCGTAAATTCGGTTTCAGTTTCACTGAAAATATAAGCACCAGTTTGATCGACTTCGAATTGAACTTGAAATAATGAACTCTTGCACGAAAATGTTGTCGGCGTATCTTTCCATAGAACAAACGATGCACGTTTTAATCGAGGCCACATTGTACCATGGAATAATTTATTCGATGATGTACATGCAAAGACTTGTTCTTCTTCCAAAGTTTGAACGAATGTTTTCATTGTTTCTAAGGATATCTGAGGTACGATCATGTAATTATAGTCAAGTGTAAAAGGTCCTTGACCATGATCGATCCAGATCGTTAGAGTACGAAGTGTAACTGTTTGATTGGTTGTACCAATTGAAAGATAGTTCCCTTTTTTGATTTGAAGATCAATACCTAACGATCGATAGGGTGTCTGCTGTTGAAGAATATAACCGATACCTCTATCACCAATATAAATCCATTGAACATTACTCGAAGCATTTTGAATATAAGGAAATGAATAAACTCCATCCGTTGGTAGAGTAACAACAGTTGAATTAAAAAAGCCAATTGTTATCTTGCCAGATGGTAAAACACGACTAGCAAGCGTTGTCCATGCATCACTACTTGTCGTTAATTTAATATCTGTTGCCAGTGCAATAATTGCATCATCATAGAAATGCCACGATCGTTGTGCCGTAAGATTATGTGTAGCTGTATCCATAAATGCCATTCCATATTGACCATCACTAACACCTCCAACGTAAGGTAATCGAATTATACCATGTGCTCCATTATCACAGGGTTCAAGCGGAATTCCATGTTCAACAGTAATGCCATTAATTGCTTGCCAATCGAGTAAAGGAAATATGAAATGATAATCAATCGTGCTTCCAATATATAAATTGAGAACACCTTGACCACCATGTTCATCTCGAAGGTTTTGTCCATTGAAACATTCGACAGGAGACATACGTGGTGATTGCATGCGAATGCCTGATGTCCATTTCGGCCGACGATGAACTTGATAATCAGTTGTATAGAAATGTTTATTTCCAACGAGAGCTGTTGCATTCGGTTTTCGTGCAAGACGATCAGCAAAATTGTTTAAATCATTCTTCAAATATTCTACTGGAACTATATCAGCCAAAAATCTCAATGAATAAATATCGAAGTATGCACTGTATCCAGATTCAGCTCGATCAAGTTCTCTTCCAACGGTAAGCCAATCATATTGATTGCCAGTAACCATCCATGCATAACCTTTTGCTAGAGCTTCAGCGAAAAGTAAAGTTTTATTTGCTTCTAATGCATATTGTGTACCGTATCCACAGACAAGAAAAAGAAGAACATCAGAAGCCCAAGCAGTTCCATAACTGCCAGATAATAATAATGAACCATGAAAATGATAGGACCAATCATTGACAATGCCTTGTCCACCTAATGGTTTCATTGTAACATCTTCCCACATTTTACTGAAACCTTGATTGATACCTGTTAAATTTGTCGTTGCCAATGAACGATACAATTGAACTTGTATCATCCAAACTAAATTAGCACCAACCGGAGTACTACCACCATTCCACCAATCAGCACGATAGGATATTTCGACGATTTTCTCTCGTTCAAAACTAATTGCATTATCTCCTAACATCAACAATTGTCTTGTAGCATCGAGCGGAATACCAATTTCATTAAACCACCAAAATTTATGTCGAAAATCTTTTGTTAACCAAACATTCAATGCACAATGAACGGATGATAGTACTGTTGAATCATGCAGTATTGTTGAACCATTAACAGTAATAGCTTGTAACATTGTGGTAATTCTTGCCATATGTGTTGCCGTATCCCAATGAACATGTTGATCTTCGTAATTTATATCAGGCCAATAGCATGAACTATTCAAAGTTTTATTGAATAGAAGTGCTTGTTGTATTGTTAGAGAAATATTCTCTCCTGTTGGCCATACCATTAATCTCAATACACGATCACGAATAATCGATATATCATCATTAATATTATGAACTGCTTGAATAGCTAGCAAATTTATTAAAATAATGCAAAATATAAGAGAAATAAAACGAGTAAAACATCTTTCGGTCATGTTAGGTGCACTGGTTGATTAAAGAAAAAACATGTTCCTTTCCCATTTTATAGATAATAAAAATGAAAAGTTTTCTTATCTACCTGTAAAGGTGTTTCGATTGAAGAGCTAAAAAGATAACGACAAATAATTTGCACGTAATATACAAATGTGTGTCATCATTATTTTTATTTATTTTAATGTTGATAAAAATGTATATTTATACTGAAATCAACGTGAGCTGTCTTTTTTGTCTCTTATTTCAATAAACAAATGGGCAATACTGAAAGTTCGTCGCATCACGATGCACATGTTATACCGGTAAAAGGCGCTGATCCTCCTCTAGCTTTCGAATTAGATGAAGGTACAGCTTTGAAACAGTTACTCGATGGAACTCCACCAGCATATCGAGATACAATTGCACATTTACCAAAACAACAATTAATCGATAGTCATCGACATCATCTCATGGCTATCTATCAATTAAAAAGACATCAAATATTGGCTGCAAGTCAAAATGAATACAAAGCTATCGAACGTCTGAAAGCATTATTACCTAATGATAAACGGCATTATTTATTCATGGAAATGTATTGTGTTCTATCGGAATGTTTATTAAAACTTGATCAAATATCAGATGCTCTCATTGCCAGTCAAAATGCCGTCGAACTCTTGCTCGAATATACGCCAACAGATTTCGAAGAACTCAGCATTGTTTACAATCGATTAGGGCAATGTCATAAAGCTAAGCATGCATGGGACGATGCTATACATTGTTTGACACAGGCTATTGAAAATCTGCGACAATGTAAAAATCCAAATGAAAACAGTATTTCGAGTGTTCAAGCTGATCTTGATTTGATTAAGTGAGAGCATATTTCTTGATGAAAAATACAAAATGAAATTTTCATTTACGTAGAAAACGAGTTGAAGTCGAAGCTCTAATGAATCAAACAAATCCAAATGATGGTGAGGATGAAATCGGTTTTCAACGGCGTAAACGATCGATCATCGATGAGTTTCATGCTGATTGTGGTCTGTTACCATATAATCTCTCGGAAACAAGACGGATACCTGACAAACGAGCTGAAACACAAATAACCGAGAAAATTTTAGGTGATGTTTCGACAGCACTAGTCAGTTATCTTAATGAATATGTACTCGCACAATTTAAAGATGGTTGTGAACGAGCAACATTTATTGCAGCTGCATTTAAACATGGTCGAATGAAAAATAGTTATCTTTCACCGTCAATGATCGAAGCTGCATTGACAATATTGACCAGACGATGCAATGATTATGAATCTTTGAAAAATTTACCATTCGATTTTTCGTTTACAGATGATAGTGAGAGTTTATCGAAAGGTGTCCGAGAATTTATTATTACAGCAAAAGAAGGGTGTCATTTAAATGAAACAAACGAAGAACCTTATGAAATTCGTGATAGTTTCGAATAATTTTTTGTTTTCTTTTATCAAATTAATAAAAGTCTATTCATTATTAATTTCATTCTTATTCATATATACTCATATCGAGCTATGGTGATCATTTATTACAAAAAGAAACAACCAATTGTGAGACTCTGATATCAGGAAAAACGTCTATGATAACCACCAGACAAAACTGTAGGCTATCGCTATGGGGATCGTCTCTAAACTATCGAGATCTCACGTAAAAGATAATAATAAATGATCTTACCACCGGCTAATATAACGCGATGAATCGACGTATAGATCTTTATTGATGCAAATCAATGAAGAACAGAAAAGAAAGAAAGACTAACTGACATATATAATCCAGAAAAGGGAAACAAAAACCCAAAAATAATATGTGTATATAGAAGAGAAAAATGCATAGACATCTAATAATGACATCATGTATAGAAAAAGAAAAAACTACTGTAGGATACAGTATAAAGACAAAACAAGTGTGATGAAATCACACGTTAGCGTGAACTAGAATCCACTAGAGACGCTAACACCAATAGAGTTAATGTCGATATCTGTATCCACTAAAAGTGAATGTATAGTTTAAATTTGGATTATAATTTCCATAGCCATGTTGATTCAGTTTATTCGAAGTTCGATAACAATGTAAAACTGGTTTATTTAAATTATCTTTTTCGATTTGTTTCAATTCATTGATTCCAACGAGTCTTTCTAAAGTATCGATATCAACATCTGCTAATGGTTGCCAACAGAATTTCGATATTTCATTATTATATAATCTCGAATGACTGACTGTATTCGTTAGTAAAGCAATAAGTTTTTCTTTATATAGTTCTCCGGATGAGTCCATGAGTTGTTTAATCAATTCAGTAAATATTGGTCCACATCGTTTCGGACAATACTTTCTTAATAGACCAGCGAAACCTTCTAATGTTTTGCTATTTAACATAACGTATACGATCGTACGAATTGTTTCAGTTGTCAAATGAAATGATGTAGTATTTTTTCGATCACCTTGCAATTTACCATCGACTATTTGATAGATATTTGTTTTGTTGACATTTTGTGGAACTAATTTATCGAAATTTAAGATCATTAAAAGTTCTTTTCGTAAATCTTCATAATCAAGATTATTTTCAATATAATTCTCGTCGATTTCAGCATATTTAAGAAGATTTTTAATTTCTTTTGGAACTGAAAGATTCAATGTTTGCAGAAGTTCTTTGATATAATCAATATCTGTTTGAACTCGAATAATTTTTCTATCTTCGACTGGAGTTGTTTCTGGTATGAGTTCAATTGTAGCCGACATTTCATCATGAAAATATGCAATAAAACTTTGTTCAACATAATCAGGATTCTTCATATTTTCATCATCATTAGTGGTTTTCGGTTTATTTGCTACGACTTTTTCTTGTTGATTTTCACTACCATAAATTAATCGTTCGATAATTTGTTGTTTATCTTTCGGATGTTTCGAATGTAAACATCGTCGAATCGATTCATAATAAACTGGTACAACAATATTCTTTAAATCTTTTTTCAAATATCCAATCATCAATGGAATAATTAAATCAATATCACGATTTTGTCGTTCATGAATACTATTCATAAAATTTTCATACGTATTTTCACCGTATTCTGATTTAAAACCGATCGATTCAGTAATTATAAAATGACAGACTTTTTCTAATTCATGAAGAATTTGTTTACATCGTGTTGTATCTGTTCGCTTCATAATTATATCATGGACTAATTTTAATAGACCAATTTCTTGTTCTTTATCGTATCCTAACGAATCTAATGTGTACAAATAACCTAACCAAATACCTTCGAGAATTCGAATACGTTTCATATGTTCAAAATGAATGTAAAGTGGAATGACAGCATTGATTTTTTCATGTAATTGTCCAACAATACAAAATGTTTCATTAATTTGATTGAATTCACCGTAGGTTGTTGTCTGTTGTTGAGCATTGCTCCTTGCTGAATTCATTGCAGCAATGAATGAATCATAGGAAATAATTGTATTCGAAATTTCAACAAGTTTTAAGCCTTTCGTTGGATCTTCGATAGCTTCTTCATTACGTTCAACTAAGATTCCGAGACACATGATATTATCAGCTGTTTTTCTCATCATTTCATAAATATCATCATGTGAATATGTGCAAACCCAGTCGGATTTTTGTTCTTTAATTTCATTCCAACTTTGTTGATCAAGATTTTTCTTATAACCATCGAGAATACCGCTGATATCAGTTTTACGAAAGTAATCAACATTTTTATTGATACGTAATTCTAATCTATTACGTCGTTGTGTATTAGCAAATGTAGCATCATGTCGAAGAGCATTTAATCTCAATTGTACTTGTTCAGGCACTTGTCCCATACGAATTTGTGTGAATATTCGTGTGTATTCCATCATACGTTCGTCGATTTCTTTTTTGATTTGTTCAAGTTCGAGTTTTTCCATGAGATCAGTACCTGGCTGAGGATGAATCGTAAATAGATACGTACGAATTTGTTGAACGGATTGTTCATTTTCAGGTAGAAGTAAATTCAAAGCTCGAATAACTTGAATTGATCGAACATTTTCATTTAATTTCAATGGTAATTTCGATTCACCTTCGGATGATTTAAACGTTATCTCTTCACTCAATGGAGTATTAATAAGAAAACCAACAGTTTCTTCATTACTACTCGATGTATACGAATGTCCATTCATATTAATAGTAAATTCTCTTGCTGACATCGCATATTCAAACATATCATTGAAATTATTTTGTAATTCAGCTGATTGTGTTGAATATCGAAAAAGACCTTCTTTCGTACCGAGTTTTCGTACTTGTTCAAGAAATATATTGTTAACTTCACCAAAACCGATGACATGAAAAACGACGGTCATCGTTTTCGGCAGAGCACTTATGGATAATCTTAACATTTGCATTGCACTTTGTAATGCTGTTTGAGAATCTGTATCTTGACCATCAGTCATAAAAATCAATGTTGTTGGTTTTTGATTTCGAATCAAATAATTTTGTATAGCTCTAAATACTGAACTGAAACTGGTTCCTCCACTAGCAATTAAATCTTGATTTTCAACTGATTTTATTGTTTTAGTTGTATCAGCTGTTGTATTATAGGTAAATAATGGATATTCGGTTTTTGTTCGTTTGTAAATATCACGTAAAACTTCACAAACATTTCGAATCGGTGCACCACTCATTGAACCGGACACATCGACGCAACAGACAATATTTGCAGCTGATGATGTGTTAACTTTTGGAACTTTAACTTCAATATAATGGTATTCACCATTGATATTAAATGGAGTTTTAAAATATTCAGCCATAGTTTGTTTTCAATGTGAAGAGAAAGAAAACATCTTATAGTTTTATATAGGAAAGAAGAAATTGCACAATCACGAAGAAAGAAACTTCTAGGACGTTAGAATTGAATGACACGTGTATACACGCCGCATTTGCATCATATAACCCAAAAAAAAATAATTTTGCAATACTGTGTTTTTTTCTTTAATGGGTTAGAGTGTTCGAGAAGAAATTTTATTGAAATTTTAATAAAGCGAGAGAAAAAAAGACATTTAAACTGAAAGGCATAAATTATCAAGAATTAAATTAGTTGATACTGTAACTAAATGACTAAAAGATGGATCAACTTGCATTTTAAATCCTATTTTTGTAATGTTCGTACAGGCAGAAGTGCAATTTAATTGAACAGTATGAGGACCGGTAATGGTGGCATGAGATGCTAACTGACCATGAACACCACTTCTTGTTATTTCCATTGAAATCGTTTGAGGATATGGCAAAACACCAGTTATAAATACTGATTCTAATTTAGATATTTGACCAGACATTCCTGTCAATTCCATATGGTAACCTTTAGAATTATGCATGACAAAAGGTAAACTACGAACAGCATTTCGAAAAACGCTATCATTTTTAGTTGTTGATATATTTATATATTCACCATTTGTCCATCGAATATTTTTATAGCCATTAGGAATAGTTCCAGATACTGCCGATGAATTTTGAATATCATCAAATGTAATTAAATCCAACGTACAGCCTAAATCGAGAATATTCGTATTCGTTGTAGTCAAAGGAACTGTTTCATGTGATGTTATAGTTGTTGAGGTCAATCTTATTGAACCTATAGAACTATTAAATATTCTCGTTGAAGAAACAACAGAACTTGGTAAATCTGTAAAATCACAAACTGTTATTTGTCGTTTAAAAATATTTATTTTACTTTTAATTGTTGTTGTTGTTTTATCATTTATTATTGTTACTTGTTTTCTTTGTTCTGCAGTTAAGGTAACTTTTGATAAATCAACATTGATAAATTCTGCATCAGTCAAATCTGCTTGTCCAAAATTGACATCTTCAAGTTCTGTACCATTAAATTGCGAACATTTCAAAGAAGAATTCGCAAAATCAACATGTGTTAATCTGCCATGATCGAATGAAGCACCATTGAGATTTGCATAAGAAAATCTCGCATTTATCATTGAAACTTGATCAAATGAAATACATTGAAGATTCAAACGATTTAAAGTTCCCGTTTCACTTAAGAATTGTACATTATCGAAATTTAATTCATTCAAACGAATGATATCTTTGACATATTTATTAGATCGACATCCATTCGTACAATTATCTCGACCGATCAATTGTTTTTCTTTGAGAAATTGTAACACATACAGTTTTCGATCAGGATCTAATTGACGATGAGCCGCACGATAGTAGGCATTTGCAAATGCCCATGGATCTTTGTCTTCTTTTAAATATCCATGTCGATCTAAATTGTAAATATTCTTGAGAAATTGTTCGACGATTTTATCCTGTCTCAATTCGACCGAGGCTTTGAGACTGAATGCTTCGGATTTTTGTTGTTGTTCTTGCTCTTGTTGATAAGTAATTGCCGTATAAAATGCTAATGCAATTGGAACAGCAGCAGCGCATAAAATATTGAGAATCTCAACCAAACGTATCGAACAACAACCTTGTTCCGTTGTCTGTTTCTTTTCACCATGTAGCGACATGATCCTTTAATTTTCTCAAATGAATAAGCTAAGTGTTTTTTTAGAACATAAATTTATATTTTTTTAAACAAGAAACTAGCACGTATGCTATAATAATGATGCCTCGAAAGGAATATTAACAAAGTATTACATTGTATTTGATGAGTGTCTGACGTGAGAAATTAGAATATACTATCGCTAAGTGCATATTTCATGCGAGAAATAAGATGAAAAACAAATAGCGTCTATTTATTATTAATTAGCATATTGATGTAGCAATTGTGTTTATGAATGAAATGACAAGTATAAAAGTTAAGTCTATAAGCATATTTATCTTTTATATTCTTTCAATACGCTGGCATAAAGAGCTATATTAAAAGATTACACGGAGTTAAGTACGAAACCTAAAAAAAATATACTTTTTCATCTACATTTTTTTCTCCTATCTCAACTCTTAGAACTGATTTTTTCTATGAATATAATGAACGGCATTGTATTTGTATTTAATTTACTTGACCCTCGACTGAATGCATATCCGTTAGCAATTAAGAACTATCGGCTATACGTATAAGAATGATAAATTTTCATCATACATCATATGGGCAGCACCTTGTCGGTCGTCAGCGTCCCTACGGTCCGGCACTTTCGACTAGAGCCGTCACATTTTTTCAGCTCAAGCGTGTAGATAGTTATCGAATAGCTAGGTCTAAATGATTCTAGATATCGGAGACGTCATATTTGATTTGACATAATCACACTTTAGGAAAAATCGTCAATTTTTGAATATCTGCCTATCAATTTGGATTCTCCGACCTCGATTACCCAAGATCCGACGAAGTTCAAACCATCATTGGTCACTATTATGAGTTTTTAAACCGATGTTTTTTTGACCTCAATGCAAACACACTCGCAGACACAAACGATTTTTTTCATACGACCCTTCTTACAGTCGAGCGAATAAAGAATTTATCATACAATTCTGATGAGAATAATAATAATTGTTGATATTTAATTCCCAGTTAGTATACAAACATATATTTAGAAAGAATGCTAAATTTTGCATGTAAATAATTAATTTCTTCGAAATTTTATGAAAAGAAATTAAGTCGCATAAAATTAAACGACGGAAAAACGGCATAAGTATTTTCTTTAAGAACATTTTCAATAGACACTTTCTGTTTAACATAAAGAAAGATGAAGATTAAAAAGGATGATGGTTATGAAAATAGTATATAAGAATGGGATGCTGCATATCGAAGCACTTCTTAAAATTTTTTTTTGACCAGTACTTCGATTTTTTATGCTATCGTGGACCCTTTTTTAATTAGAAAGAGCTGAATTTCGTTATCGTCATTAGTATAAAATCTAGAATATTAAACTGTTTGAGAGTGTTATGAAATCACGTTTTAATTCTCAGAAACAATGACGCCAACTAGATAATTGTCACTTTTATTTGATTCTTTTAATAAGTAGGTCGTGGCATTATTTCGTTTCCTACTGTTTGTATGACTATGAATGCTTTTGAGTTGAATATATCCTTGATGCATTGGACCGTTCTCTTAATTACTTGAATTAGATTCGAGCACGTTGTGCTATTAACATTAATCTCTTAGTTTGAGTTCTATTAGTGTTTTTCTGCAACAATAAACGTAAGAAGTCAGTACTTTTTAACATTAGATAAATTATTTCAGAGGATGAATATTAAATTGATTTTTCACTCATTGTGTCAACGAGCTTGTAATTATAATCTATTCATTCCCGATGAAGACGATTACGATGATGAGCCCATAGATCCAGAAATTGCTACTAAACAACAGAAATATACAACTTGGCTGTATATTCTATTGGTCATAGGTAAATATTTAATTTATATTAAAAGAAAATAAACTAAGATTTTGTTTCAGTATGTATGTATATACTTTTCTATACTGCTATGACGAAATCACAAGCTTATACAGTGGTTATTACAAATATTGATTCAGCGAAATACGAAAAACTCTATGCTGAACATGGCGAACTTCTTTCATGTCCATGTTCGACAATTACAGCATCATACAAAACATTTGTTTCAAATACAATTCAATTTCATCCTATTTGTTCAAGTTTTTTCGTCACTCAACAATGGATAGATGCATTGTATCTGCCTAATCGAAGTTCATATGGAGTGGTCAACTTTCGAACAGCAGCAAGTTCTCAAGTAAATTTCATAGAATATCATCGAAATGAAAATATTTCTGTTCTTTTTTTTTCTATTGTTTAGTTTCAATTATTATCTAGTCTTTGTTCATTATCCGAAGATATTATTTTAAAAACTAAGAGAAATATTAATAATGATGATATCGTTACTATCTATGCTGTTCCTGAATGGAAAATTCAATCGGAAGTCAATGCTACAATTCAATCCTACAAAAGTAGTTTATCAACTCAAATTATTTCATTTATTGATTATTTTCGAATTGTAACTCAATCGAACAATTTCATTACATCTCTCAATACAAATGCATACATATACTCGACCTTGTTCGATTACGAAGACGACGCATACACCAGTGCGTTTTTCCTACAGTATAGTCCAGAGTATGATAGTTACGAAAAAGGAGAATTAATTTCATGTGGTATTACTGATTCAGCTATTCCAGCTGTTTTCTATTCATCTTCACCTGCAACACGTGATTTCTTAGAATTTTTATGGTTAAAACCAGCGAACGACTCAATATTTGTCAATGGATTCTTTGCAGGATGCAATCCGTTTGAAGCTCTTCTCAAAAGTACACTGGATTGTTTATATGAATCCGATTGTCTTCAATTATTCAATGAATATTTTCCATCGTTAAATGAAACAAATTTAACTGATTATATTTTACTTTCAAATAATAAAACTAATTCGACTGTGTATGATCACCTATTCAATCTATTTATTGATGAATGGACAATAAAAGTAAATTATTCAGAATATTTTCAAAATTGTAATCCATCGATGTGTACCTATACAGCAACAAGTAAAATCAATTATTCTTATACAATTAATTTATTCATTAGTTTATATGGTGGTTTAATAATTATACTTCGTATGATTTCACCATTTTTAATTAAAATTCTATTTAAAATCAATCGATTCTCATTGTTTATCTTGTTAACAAACTCTAAAACATATCTACAAAGATCAATTCAATCAATAAAATGTTTGAATTTATTTAAATTAGCTAATCAACGTACAGAAAATGAAATTAGACAACAACGATGGGTTACACGTGTTTATTTAATCTTACTTATGAGTACAATCGCAACTCTTCTTCTCTTTAATTCATTGAGTATGGAAACAACTACGATAAGTATTCCAAATCCATCGTTAAGCACTTACATTCATTTACAAAAATCCAATTCACATACATTGAGATGTCCTTGTTCAACAATGACAATATCCAATGAAAAATTTATGTCATTCTCACCAGTTTTACATCAAATATGTTCAAGTGATTTTGTTACAGATCAATGGTTAGAAATATTAAAACAAAGTGCTACACGATTTTCGTTTCTCGATTGGCGTAATAGTGCTTATCAAGAGTTTAGTTTATTATCAAAAATCTGTCAATTAGCTAATGAAACAATTACAAATGTTATCAATGAATTTTTCTTACAATCGTTTGTTGTTTCAAATGTTCTTACTGAGATTGATTTTAATATACAAATAGAAAAAGTTCTTTCACAATTTTATCAATCAACAATTGTTTATTTTCAACATCTTATCGATGCAGTTAGTCTTCATATACAAGTTGATCAACCGTTTATGATTAAATATGCAACATTGGCTGTGATATTCGATACATCTTCAATTCAAAATATAACAACAGACCAAATAGCAGAGGTATAAAATAAAATAAAAATTTTGATTCTTTATATGTACAGATAAATTTTAGTTGAGATTATTTTCAACTCAAATTCAAGATATTTATTCAAAATTAATCAAATGTATTTGTTCTACAGATCCTAATTGTCAAAGAGAATCACCTATTTATGATATTCAGTATCCTCCAGACTTTCCTGACGCTGACGATAGAAATTATAATATATCTTACATCGTGCCTGGCGCAACTGTTGGATGTTCCGCAATTGGTTCACTTTTATTGTCAACATTAGAATGTTTTTTATTCCGATTCAATTTGTTTCTCAGAACTATTGCACCATATCAAACAAATGTATTATTGGAATCTTGAAGATCCATTATGGTTCGATCCTGTTCCACTTATTTATAATAGAACATCAACTCATTTCTATCCAAATAGTACTATTTCAATAGCAATTAAAATTATGATGATTGAAGAATGGAATCCATCGTATTCATATCAAGATTTTTACCGTTTATGTTCGCCAAGTTATTGTATCTATGAAGAAACGATTTATTCAAATAATTCGCTTGGAATAATAGTTATATTAATATCAATGATCGGTGGTATGATTATATCATTACGTTTTCTAACACCTTATTTATTCTCATTGACGATTAATCTGATCTTAAAAATCATCAGAAAACAAAACTTTCAAGAACAAGAACAACAACAAAATGTTATGAATTTGTGCGGTCGATTGAAATTATTTAAACAAAAAATGATTAAATCTATACGTGACACTCTACTTAATCTCAATATTTTTCCTATTCATACATTTGGAGCGAATATAAATCGAGCAATTGCTCGAACAGTTGGAGTGCAAAGTACTCGTCTATTTCTGTTATTATTCGCAACTTGTTTTATTGTTTTAACATTATATACTATTACTCAACAACAAATTTTAACAAAAGAATTCAAACAACCATCTTTTAACGCGTATAACAAACTTATAAAAAGCTATGGTACAGATTTAAAATGTTCATGTTCATCAATTTCATCAACTTATGATGAATTTATTGACATTGAACCAAAATTTCATGGAATTTGTTCGAGTCCATTTGCATCGAATGAAATGATCGATAATCTTGCTATTAGTTTATCATCAAATCAACTGATTTCTAACAAAAGAGATTATCGTCTTTTGATATCAGCTCATATTCAATATCTAACAGGTTTATGTCAAATTTCAATTCGATCAGTAGATAGTTCAATTAAAAATTTTCTTTCAACGTTATTTATAAAACGAGAATTAGTATTTGAAGATGAATTTTATGAACATATCGATTCATCTATTGAACTTACAAAACAAACTGCTCCTGACGTATTAGATTCGATTTTTTTCTTAATTCGTAATATTAATTTTGGAAATGCTATTATATCAACATATGGAACAAATTTTAAATATGTTCTTCCTTTAGAAAAAACATTTTTTGAGCATTTTGCTACTGAAGCTGAAATATATGATGATGATTGTTCATGTGGTTTACGTCTTAATTGTACAAGTCAAGCTTATTTTATTGAAAATAATTCATCAAACAAAATTCACCTACCAGGTTTAAAAATCGGTTGTACATCGAGTGACTCATTTCTATCATCGACTCTCGAATGTTTTTATAATCAATCATATGTTGATATCATTGAAAAATATACAAATTATTCAAATTCTCTTCAATATCTATCAAATCAATCTCGAATTAATCTTACAATCTATGAATTAGTCAAGAATTTATTTATTGATCAATTATTAACAAGAAAAAATTATTCAGCTTATTATGAAATATGTTCACCATCATTATGTTCGTATAATTACATACAAAAGTTCAATTTAGTTTATACAATCTACTTTCTACTTGGTTTTCAAGGTGGTTTAACTATTGTTCTACGATGGATTTGTCCACGAATAATTCAATTAAAAATGACAATAGAAAAATATCGAAAGAATCGTACACGTATTGTTCATCTTGAACCAGTTATTCAAACAGTATCAGAGAATGTCAGTCATGGAAATAAGCGTGCTGCACCGAATTTACGTTTGGGTTTTATGAAGATTCTATTAATATGTATATTCTTCATGATTATAATAGTAGTTCTTGTCATTTTTTCGATTTATGTGGTTCGACAAGAAAATAATCAAACTACACAAACAACAAATACTACAACAATAACAACAACAACAACTAGCACAGATATGAAAACAGTAACAATATCTGATTTAACAACTACGACAGGTTGGTTATTTTCGAAAGTAATTTTTATGTTGTTGATAGTTTTTATATTTTAATTAGTATCAATTTGTCAATCGATATTTGAAAGACAATCAATTTCGTTGCCCAGTTCGTATGGTTATCAACCACCGATTTTTCTCGGTGATTTCAATAACGACAAACGACTTGATATAGGTTATATTAAAAAAGCCAATTGGTTTGATTTTGCGTATGTACTTGATTTGTCCTAACAAAAAGAAATATTTCATTGAATGAATAGGGATACTATATCCGTCTTACGAGGAAAAGATGATGAAACATTCGAAGAACCGATTACGAGTCAAATCGCCAGTACAGCTGCACAGAAAATTATAGTTACTGGCGATTTTAATCGTGATAATGTACTCGATATTGCTATAGCATTTACGGGGACTGGATATATTCGTATTGTTTTCGGAATTGGAAATGGTACTTTTGGAAAGGAGACAGCGATCTCTGTGACCGATTGTTACATACTTACAGCAATATTTGTAGCTGATTTAAACAATGACAATTATTCAGATATTGCTATAACATGCAATTTCAATGATTTTTTAGGCATCTTTTTTGGCAATACCAATGAAACTTTTTCAAAAATCATGACTTTCGATACAGGAGCCTATAGTTCTCCATCTTCGATTGCTATTACCGATTTTAATAATGATAATTATCTGGATATTGCAGTTGTCAATTACAATCGAAATGTTGGTATATTTCTTGGACGTGGTAATGGATCATTTGATGCACAAAAAAGATCTTTTACTGGAGGACAAACTGTTCCAGTACATATTGCTGTTGGTGATTTCAATGAAGATGGTAAACAAGATATTGTTGTTTCATATGAACTAAGATCAGCAATTGGTGTTATGTTTGGATATGGTAATGGAACATTCAGTGAAAGATTGAAATTAATGTTAGATGCGGGTTATTCAGAAAATCCAATTATTGTTAGTGATTTTAATAATGACTATCATCTTGATATTGCTGCTTTTACATATTCTCCGTATACTTTAAATATTTTTTATGGAGATGGAAAAGGAAATTTTGAAATGTACAGAATATATTCGTCAGAAGCAGACAATGAAAATTATCTCATTTTTTCTGCTGATTTCAATAATGATTCTTATCAAGATATAATTTTTTGTTCAGACAACGGAATCAATATTTTTTCAAATACAGCTCAATGTGATAATGTATCACAAATACTTTCTATTTAAATGAAATTATTCTTATCAATATACTGTACAAAATGTCTTTTAAGTTGTTCTTGTACGTGAAACAAAATAGAATGTAGACGAAATCTAGATGTAATAAACTATTGAGAAATCCTCATCAATCAACCGATACCGAAAAATATTTTATATAATAATGAAAAAAAAACTATATCGTTCAGTATCGTCTAAACATTTGCACTCGATGATTATATGTATCGCCTACGTAAAGATTAAGTTGCTTGTCGAGAGTAAGCCAATTGGGTTGGTTTAATAGAGTCGCATTTGTACCCTTTACGCCTGTTATACCAGCAATGGTTCTACCAATAAATTGTCCAGATAGAAAAAATTGAATACGATGGTTTTCTCTATCAGTTACATAAATACTGCCCATAGGGTCAAGACTCACACTAATTGAACAGTTGAAAGATGTTGAATCATATCCAGCAACACCAGTAAAACTACCAGCAACAATTGTCCCATTATAGTCACCAATCCTCCACCACACTATTCTAGGCATAACACAATTAGAAATAACCAAACTATTTGAAAATGTATCAAAATATAGTCCATAAGGCCAAGACAATTGAGAAGCTCCTAAACCATATCCATGACCTCCCGCAATCACATTACCTACTGATATTCCATATTGATATTGCATAACACGGTGGTTGTTGCTGTCGACAATATAAAGATTATTAGTTTGTGAATCATATGCAATGGCAGTTAAATAAGACAGCTTGTCACTGGTATTTCCTGATGAACCTATGAATATCTTATGTTTAAACGTAAGTTTATAAAATAACAGCTAGTTACCTGTTATACCCGCAACAGTCGTTCCTGACAGATTACCCCGAATAAAAAATTGAACACGACTATTTCCTCTATCTGAAACATAGATGTTGTCATTGGAATCAAATGCCATATGAACAGGAGAATTTAAATGATAAGAATCATTTCCTATTGCTGCATTTGCCTGACCTGCAACAGTTAGAACAGTCGATGTACCTATGATAAGTTTTTGAATTCGATGATTCCAAGAATCAGCTATATATAATGCACCTAAAGAATCAAATGCCAAACCGTACGGATAGTTCGTTTGATTAGAAGATGAACCTGGTACACCCGGTTTACCCAGTATTGCTATACCTGTAGAGTTCCATCGAAGTGGGACTGGAAGATCTATAAGAAGAGAACAATTGTCACATATATTTCTGTCATAATAGCATAGAGAAGTGAGACTTTTTTGTCTTACTCTTACCTGATACTATTCTTCTTGGTTTTATTAATAATGCTAAGGGAACAGCAGTAATTATCATTATTGATAAGGTACTAACAATAATAGAGATAATAATGCATTGTTTTGAGTATCTATCGATAAAAATAAATTAAGAATATTTCATTTTAGTAAATATTAGAACTAACTTTGTTTTCTTTTTTTCTATGTTTCGATGATGATCAATTGTAAGACAGTTTCTATCAGACCAGACATCAGATTTCTATAGAATATCAAAAGATGAAAGAATCATTCATGAATGTATCACATTCTGTGAATAAATTTACTCGAATTGATGAAACCGAATGATTGAAAGCGGTGCTAGTTTTAGATAATTGAATGAAGCTTTGAGAAGCACATCTGTGTTTTAATTTATATGTAGATTTGTCATTTATATCAGTATAAGAAGTTTTTCTTGGTCGAATTTTGATATGAATAATTGATCCTGGGGCACTTCTTTTTCTTGATCGATGTCGAGAATGTGAAATAGCAAGTGCTTTTTTTCGAGTGACTTTATCTTGAATGATGTTAATGAAAATAGGTTAATCAATAACTAAACAGTACGATTTATGTTTTACCTGTGCTTGCCTGTGTAGATGATTGATCTTTCAACATTTGAATCTCTTTTCAAATTATGAAAATATGAATTTCTATCTAGTCAATATTATGATCAACTAAAAAGATTTTTAAAAAAAATGCCTATTTTTTGGATATTTTTTTTTTGGTTTGAGTTTGATTATATTTCTAGACAAAATATCTTCTTTATGGTTTCATTATAGGCTAATATATTCTAATTAATGTATTAAAAAAAAAGAAATAATATTACATTATTAACAATTCTAGGAATACCAATGATTGTTTTATTAGTATAGTTTTTAGCTAGTCTATTTGTAGGTATATTAAGTGTTGTACTCGTATTTATAACGCCGCTATTGAAGAAGATCTGTATTCCAAAATATAGGCAAAATCAAATTAGAATTATGAATTTTCCTGTAAATAGTTCGAATCCAACGTGATAATTGCGTCACTTCATTGGCAAATTCATAGTTACGAAATAAAAAGGAAAAAAAAGTAACAGAAACCATACAGATCGAATTCATTTCACATTCAACATTTTGAGTGTTTTTCTCTTTCTCATTTTATTTCATTTCATTGCGCCGAAAAAAAAGAATATCTAACACCATATTACACTTCAAAAGTCATTTTTTTAAATAAATAAGAGGAATATTCATGCATACGATTAAGAGTTTATACTTAAATTAAAAAAAAACACAATCTCTGGTACATTAGCATTAGAACTGGTTTATACATTCAAGGTATATTCTAGAATTTATTTGACCTCGAAAAATATCTAAAAAGTACGTTTGAATGTACGAAAAATAACATTTAATTTCTTATTTTTTGTGAAGTGAGAATAACACAATTGAAGTTCAAAGTTTTTATTCACATATCCTGCTGTTTAATAGATTGTAAAGAAATTTTTTTTTATTCTCGTTCACCTCGATGATTTTACTTTGTTTTTTTTTGAATTTTATTAAATCATGATCAAAAGTATTGACAGAAGCAAAGGTGATTTATTCGAAACCTTCGAACAGAAGAATAATCTTCATTCTTTTTTATTAGATTTATTATATAAATAAACAAAGCTAAAAAAAGAAGAATTTATTTAATAAGGTCAACAATAATTTTTATAACGTTTAATAAAAAGAAAATCTCGAGTGTACTCCTAACTGTAAGTAAAGTTCGAGAATATTGCCTCGTTGTGTTGTAAAGTTGATGACGTCAATGAGAAAAAAAATGAAATCTTTCGTGATCAATAGATTTTAAAAGAAATTAGCCATCAATATTTGATAGAAAAGCTATATATCACGTTGACTTTTGTACCTGAAATAGAATACGTATATTATGCACTGTGCTGTACTGAAAATAAAAATAATCAAACTATGTTTACAAAAAAGTGCATCAAGAAAAGTCCTGACGTCAATTCGAAATAAATGAAAGTCGGTTGTACGAATTCATGACTTCAAACCGAGACTTAATATTCGCTTTTTGTATTTCAAGTGTTTCGTTTCATATAGGGAAAATACGAAAAACAACCGAAATTTATCGTACCTGAAAAAATCAATTTCTCTTCATCAACAGAAACGAAAAAAAGAAAAAACAGTTTTTTTTCTTTATTAAATTTTAACTGTTGAGCAATGTTTTTTTTAGTTAGAAAAAGAAAGAGAATAAACAAAGTGCGTAGGAGAGAGATCAGCGACGCATTGACTATAAAAACAGTTGAATTTTATAATTTTATCTCAGTGAAAACATTTCAAAAACTTCAATCGAATCGTTTCACTATGTTTCAACAAAAAAATCTTTTTACGACACTTATTCTGCTATGCCTTTCAGCAGAATTCTCACGTATGTCATGCTTTTGTGAAAGAGATTTCTTCTTACGAATTTATCGACTGTGTTCTAGATGGTCAAACATGTTCATACATGTGGGATCCTATTTTCGAAACCCAAACGGCCAATCCTCCAACAATGTGTGCCGGTATGTTCATATAATTAGAACGCAATGAGAGACTTTTTCTTTTCGTCTATTATTCAGTTAGTACAACAAGTGGTTCAGCTTGTGTATTTCCATTCAATTATGGTGGTGTAAGTGATGCTATCGAAAAATCGGTATTTTATTTTGAAATTTTGTAGGTTACATACACAACATGCACAATTCAAGGACCAAGCAACGGTAACAATCGACCACAATGTGCAACAGCAGTTAATTCGAATAATACGGCTACTGCATGGGGCTTTTGTACAGTACCCAACGATGCCATTGTTTCCTATGCTACAGTCCGAAAAGCTGGCTCTTGGACTCAACAAAGTGGCAGTACACAAGGTGGTACACTCATCTGGATCTATGGAAATCGATTCGCAGAAAACAGTTTTTCATCAACACCATCATCGTCAAGTTCGAATACAGTTCAATTAGTCGATGGTTACAATGTTTATGATTGCGAAATGCATAATGATAAAACAACAACAACACAATTGACTTGCTATGCACCTGTTCTACCTGAAAGTGTCTATCAAATTCGAGTCTATGTCAACGGTGTTTTAATTCCACTTTATCAATATATCAATCCAAATCGAGCACTTTTCATTCCATCATCAAGTCAAACACCGACAATAACAGGTATCAAACCTCAATCAGGAACACCGAATTCATTGATAACATTATCTGGTTCATTTGACACATCGTGTTATTCAAGAGATGTTGAAGGTTGTTCACAAGATAACAATGCATTGATCTCTCGGTAAACAATATTATTTCTCAAATCGATCATAGAATCTCTATTTGTTTTGTTGTCCTTTTTATTAGTATCTATATCGGGGGTCAACTTTGTAATTTGATGAATCCATCAACAGGTGATGTGTAAGTATTCGATTTTGATTATATTTATTCGAGGATCTTATTATTGTTTTTTTTCTTTGATTAGTTATTCGAATGTGAGCGATACAAGTCTTCAATGTAATTTCGATGGAACTGAAGTTGGTATGTAAAAAACTAGTCAAGTGTTTTAATGAATAATTTACATTTGTTTTTCTTTCTTCTTCTTCAAAAAAAAAATCTAGGTGTATTCAATATCAGTATGTTAGTCACCAATGAATATGGTCGATCATTGACAAGTTCAAGTTTATATCGAGTTTCGGCCGATGAAGAGATCTATACATTTCAAAGTTATGCTGTTGTTTCCAGTGTATCACCAAGTTCGGGTAGCACAGCTGGTGGTACAACTGTAACAATTAATGGCAATTATTTTGATGATAGTACACAGTATCCATTGGTAGTCAAAGTTGGCAATGAACCATGCACAATTTTGAGTTCAACAACAACTACTATCCAATGTCAAACATCAGTTCAACCATCATCAAGTCAATCTCAATATCAGGGTAGCCGTGGTTTACAATTGTATGTTTCATCAGGATTTACAGCACAGGTAAATAAATAAAGCAAATATATTTTTTTTATAAATTTTATTTTTTGAACTTTTGTTAGGGAACATTATCTGGCGCTAATCCACCATCACCAACTGGTAATGTTTCATCAACGGATGATGCTTTATATGTCTCAACAAATTCAAATGCTGAAACAGCTTGGTTGGTTGGCTTTGTTCGTGTTAAGAAAACAGCTCATTATACATTCAATTTGATTACAAATGGCGTTGGTGCTTTGTTTTTCAGTACAGATGATAGTCCAGCTAATAAACAATTGATTGCTACGGCAACATCAAATCAAACAACAGGTGTCCTTTTGAACAATAATACGAAGTAATTTATTGATAATTTTTTTTAAAAATTTAATCATATTATTTAATAGTTATTATCTATTGGCTATTGGCTCTCGATCCAGTGGATCTCTTCGTTTTGGTGTTCGAGCTCGTATGCAAGAAACAACACTCACAGGATCAGTTGCAAGCTCAGTTTTGAATGAAATCCAACGTATCGATGTTACGGCTACTGTTCAAGCAGAACAACAAGTACGCACAAAGAAATACGCATATTAACATTTTTGAATAACTTGTTTTTCTTTTTGTATTTCTAGCAAATCGCAATTACAACAAATGCAGCCACTGGAACAGCTGAAGTTCAAACAGTACTTGTCGATGTTTCGACATTTCAAATTGGTTTTCGTGGAGTTTATACAGGTTCATATTGAGAATATTTCATTGTTGATTGAAATCTTGAATTTTGTCTATTTTAGGTAGTTTTACTGGTCGACCAACAGCTGCAGCTATTCAAGCAGCATTAAACGATCTACCAACAGTCTATCCATTGACCGTTTCAGTCTCAGCAACAAGTACACTTTATACAATCACATTTCCAGTTGAAATGGGTGATGTTCCATTGTTAACATGTATTTCATCATCAACGAATGCACCAGTTATTATTGAAACAACACAAGGTGTTGCATCTGAAACTAAAGTTGCATTTGAATTAGATGGACAATTGAGTGATTTTGTTGATTTAACAGCAACAAATCAAACACAATTGAAAGATACTTTAAATAAAATGTTCGGTATTCGATGTCCACCATCGATTAACAATCGACAAGCAACACCAGGAATTGTCTATGCTCAAGATTACGAAACGAACTGTGTCTATGATGCAACATCGGTTACAACAAATGCTTTCTGTGGACAATGTTCATACAATGGTAATACATTAATTTCAAGCAACAGTCAATCAGCTAATTATCTCTGCTTTGCTTATCGTATATTGAATAATTTCGTTATTTCTCTTGGTGTTGGTGTTCAACTTGACGGTGATACAACATCAACCTATTGGTATTCAATTACATTTTCACCACAAACAGATCAAATATGGCATTATACATGTATTGATGTTCGTTCGAAACTTGTTTCTCAATCATCAATAAGTTCATCAGTATCATCAATTACTATTACCAATGCATGGTTGAGTAATTATGTTAAAAAAGGAATCTATCTCGATGCTGTTACGCTTCGTACATCATTACCAACTGGTTATGAAGCTACAACACAATATCCAATCGATCAATCAGCGAATTCATCCTGTGTTTTTCCATTTACATACAATGGACAAAGTTATACAGCATGCACGTTGGATAATAATAATTTACCAGTTTGTGCTGATCAAAATGGTACTGTCTATCAATGTCAAGTATCATCGATTGAAGGTGTTCGACGACTTTATCCCAAACATCAATTGGTTTACAATACACTCTCAGTTTCATATCCATCAGTTGGTGCACCAGTAACAGTTAACTTTCGATATTCAGATTGTGCAAGTCCCGCATTATTTTCAACTTGGCCGTCATCTGTAAGTAACATTTTTTTTTATTTTAATTCGATTTTATTGATGATCAAATACTTTAGGTTGGTACAACAACACAAACACAAGCTGCATCGAGTGCTGCAAGTGGTACATACAGTTTAGTATTCAACGGTCAAACATATTCATCGATCCCAGTCGACACTTCAGCGGCAGATTTAGCAGCTCGATTACAATCATCAACCGATTTTGGATATGTCAACATCAAACGATTAGGTGATTGTACAGGATATTCATATACAATTGAATGGATTTCAATTGGTGGACAAAAAACTGCCATTTCAATCACAAATGCAAATGCAGTAACACCAGCAGGAACAACAGTCACAGCATCAGTCGTTCAATCCGGTGGTGTTATTTTCAGTCCATTGACCGGTGATTTAACACGAACATATCATACTCTACCTCAAGTTGAAGTATTCGTGGGTGGTTATCCATCGAAATGTGTTGGTGATAATACATGTGACTATCAATGGTTATCAAGTCAAACACCAACAGTGACAAATATCGTTCAAAGTTCATCAACATTAACAATTACAGGTACTGGTTTTAGTACAACAGCAAATGACAATAAAGTAACAATTGGTACATCGGGTACATGCACAGTAACATCAGCGTCATCAACATCATTGACATGTACAATCTCAGCTGCACCAGCTGGTACATATGCTATCACAGTCAATGTACTCGATAAAGGTTTAGCAACAGGAACATCGAGTTATACAGCATCAGTTACACTTCAAGTAACATCTATTTTACCGGTACAAGGTGGTGCAGGTGGTGGTTATCAATTAAATGTTACTGGAACAGGTTTTTCAGAATCATCAACAGTCACCGTTGGCGATAGTTTATGTACTGATTCAATATTTGTCAGTTTTTCATCGATTACATGTACTGTTCCACCAACAAGTGCTTTAAGTGATACACAAGTTGATGTCGTTGTGACATCTGGATCAAGTTCTTCAACACTATCGAATGCATTTACATACAACATTGCAAATACACCATCGATTACATCGCTAAATCCAAGTGTTGTGACAATGTCAGCTGGTCAAATCCAAATTCAAGGTACTGGTTTTGGTACAACATCCGTTGTTGTTTATGTTGGCACAGCCAAAGCAACAATAAAAACATTAACATCGACTTCTATTCTTGCTGATTTACCGTCATTAGCACCTGGTCTCTATCCAGTTCGAGTTTCAACAGTCAATGGTTATGCTCGTCCAGCATTACAAATCGAATATCGATTCTACGTTCAAAGTGTTTCACCACAAGTTGGTTCATTGTATGGTGGCAGTCGTGTTTTTGTTCAAGGTCAAGGTTTTGATAATTCAACAACAGTTTCATTCACTGATGGCGCAAACGATGTTGCATGCACTGTTAAATCAGTTCAATCGAATCAAATTGAATGTGAAACGCAAGCAGCTGCACCTCAAATCGTTATTTCATCGAACGGTGTTGATCCAACATATGGAAGTGGTTTTGCTTGGTCACCACAATTGGCAACTGTTCAACAAGGTGCTATCGTCCAATGGCAATGGGGTGGATCAGAACTTTTACAAACCTTGAAATATAAAGTTCTACAAGTTAATAATAGTTATGATACAACAGCTGCTTCAGGTGGTTTCGATTCGGGAGTTGCAACAGCATCAGGTATAGAGCTTTTATTTTGTTTTCTGGAAATTGATCGATTTTTCTTTGGCTTCTATCAACAATAGGATCGTTCTCGTATCAATTTGATACCATTGGAACATACTATTATTATACACCAGCTGTTGATTCAAGTGGTCTTATACCAATGCGTGGTGTTATCAATGTCGTTGCAGCACAACCACAAACATTGACGGTCAAAGTTTCATCAAATTCATTCACTGGTATCGATCTCATTCATTCATTTGTATTTCACAATTTACTTTCGGTTTTCTAGCTCAATCATGCGTATTTCCATTCACATTCAATTCTCAACAATACAGTGCATGCACAACAGTGAATGATACTCAATCATGGTGTTCACCATCAGCGACATACACAGGTCAACGTCTTTATTGTACATCAACAGGTAATAATTCTTCGATTATATGTTCGAATATTGAAATTATAATTCTAGCAACAATTCCAACATCATCATGTGGCTCAAGTGCATTAATTAATCCAACTTCATGCTCACAAACAGTTCCAACCAATGTTCGTCAATTCTTGTTTACACCGTGTACACTTGGTCAAGTATCATCGGTTTCACCATCGTCAGGTCCATCAGGAACATCAGTAACAATTACGGGCACAGGTTTCAGTACAACACAATGTGAAAATGTGGTATTCATTGGTTCATCATATCAATGTCCAATTACAAGTGCATCAACAACACAATTAGTATGTCAAATTGCTGCTAATTCTCAATTGAATGCTAAATCAATTCAAAATGTTAATGTTGCACAAGATCGACAAGGTCTTTTACGAAATGCTGGTCTCATTCAATTTCAATTTCAAGCACAAATCTCAAGTATTTCACCGACACAAGGTTCAGTCCTCGGTGGTACATTAGTAACAATAAATGGTGATGGTTTTGTTCCAGAAGATACACGTGTTATCGTTGGCGGTATCGAATATACATCATTAGCAACAATAACCTATTCACAAATTCAATTTCAAGCTCAAGTTCCGCCAGCAAATTACATCGGACAAACTATTCCAATAACAGTTTTAGTTGGCACAAATCAAGCTGTTTGTTCAGCAAGCTCATGCAATTATCAATGGTTACAAAGTGCAACACCTTCATTGACATCTGTTAGTCCAACATCAATTACAGGTCCAACAACATTGACATTGACAGGTCAAAATTTTGATGCTGCTGGTTCGGTAACACCATCCGATGTTACTGTACTCATCAACGGTCAATCATGTACTGTAACAGCAGCAACAAGTACAAGCATTTCATGCAATATTGGTAATCTTGTAGCCGGAACCTATTCCGTTGCTATTTCAATCAATGGTAAGTTTTTCTAAAAATGAATATTGACTGATATGATTCATTTTCTCTGATATAATTAGATGTTGGCAATGTTCAATCATCAGCTAGTTTGACATCAGTTGCCGCTGTTTCAAGTGTTTCACCAACATCGGGAAGTACAAATGGTGGTGTTTTATTAACAGTCAATGGTAATGGATTCGCCACTTCAACCAGTAATATTCAAGTTAAAGTTGGTTCAAGTCAATGTACAATTGTTTCAACAACAGCTGGACAAGTAACATGTACAGTTCCAGCCCAAGGATCAAATCCATCAACATCAGCAGTAACAGTCATTTCGAATGGTGTTACATTTACAAGTTCAGCAACATTTACTTATGATTCATCTGTATCACCATCGGTCACGTCAATCAGTCCAGTATCAGGCACATCTGGTCAAGCATTGGTTATAACAGGAACAAACTTTGTCAACGGTCAAACAAGTGTAACCGTTGGTGGAACTCCATGTTCAGTTAGTACTGTATCGACAACATCAATTACTTGCACAGTTGGTTCAGGTTCAGCTGGTAATCTACCAGTCGTTGTATCTGTTGCGAATGTTGGTCAATCAAACTCGGACGTTACATTCCAATATACATTACAAATTTCAAGTATTTCACCATCACGTGGTAGTTATGGTGGTGGTCAATCTGTAACAATCAATGGTGATGGATTGAATTCATCCAGTGTTAGTGTCACTGTATGCGGACAATCATGTCAATCAGTCAATGCTCTATCCGATACACAATTAGTTTGTGTTACACCATCAGCAACGTTTTTATCCGCTGATACAACATGTAGTTTAACTGTTACGATCGGAAGTTTAACTGCAACTGCGTCATATGTTTATGGAGCTAATGTAACAGCTACTGTATCATCGATTAGTCCTGTACGAGGTGGAACAGGTGGTGGTACAACATTAACAATTACAGGAAGTAACTTTCCGTAAGTCATCTAATCAGTTTATTAATTTCTGTGATATAAATGTTTTTGTTTTGTTCGAATAGATCATCGGTCAATGATGTCACAGTTAGTATTGCTGGTGTTTCATGTAGTGTACAATCAATATCATCAACAAGCATCACTTGTTTAACTGGTAGTTATGATCAAACAACAGTTCAAGCAGTTGTTCAAGTCAATCTTGTCAATGGTGGTAATGCAATAAGTTCAGCTCAATATCAATACATTGATTTATGGTCGAGTCCATGGACATGGGGAGGTGATTCACCACCTGAAGAAGGCACCATTGTCTCGATTGATAGTGGCAAAACAGTTTATTTTGATACGACAACACCTATTTTGAAAGCTGTCATTGTTGATAATGCTTCATTGATCTTTGACGATAATCAAGATGTTGCATTGAATGCTGAATATATCTTAGTTGTCAATGGCGGTCGTTTACAAGTTGGTACAGCATCAAATCCATTTCAACACAATGCTATCATCACTATGTACGGTCATTTACGATCGATTGAATTGCCAATTTGTAAGTTGATTACATACTGAAATTGATTTTTGAAACTATTCGTTTGTTTAGATGGAGCAAAAGTATTGGCATTACGAGATGGTACAGTTGATATGCACGGTAAGAATGTTGTTCGAACATGGACACGATTGGGTGCAACAGCCACAGCTGGTTCATCAACTATCACTCTTCTTCAACCCGTGGATTGGCCAGTTGGAAGTCAAATTGTTATTGCAACAACAGGCAATTATTTGAGTCAAGGTCAAACTGAAACACGAACAATAACTGGAATTTCAAATAATAATTTAACTTTGACATTGAATTCACCATTGACTTATCAACATTTGGGCATTACAAAAACAATTTCTGGTTCAACAACCGTTGAATTTCGAGCTGAAGTCGGCCTTCTCTCGCATAATGTCGTTTTTCAAGGTTCAACTACTCAAACATGGAATCAAACAATCGAAGCCTGTCCAGAAGGTTTTAACCCGGGCGAATTTGCCGTTCAAACATGTTTTCTCGGTCGTTACGGTCAAGAAATCGGATCTGATCAATTCGGTGCTACACTTATGGTTAGTCCAAGTGCTGACAGTTCGGATGGTATTCAACGTGCTATCGTTCGTTTATCAAACATCGAAGTAAATCATAAGACTCTTTCAATCGAAATAAATAACTATCTATCTATCTTCATTAGGTATTCAATGCCGGTCAAGCCTTTCGTCTCGGTCGATATCCAGTTCACTTTCATATGAATGCAAATATGAGTCAATCCTATGTACGATCAGTATCCATTCATCAAACATTCAATCGAGCTGTGAATATTCATGCAACTCATTATCTAACCGTCGAAAATATTGTCATCTATAACATCATGTAATTCAAACAAAATAAGATTGAAGATAAAACGAATTCTTTTTTTGTGTATAGGGGTGGTGCCATCTTTTTAGAAGATGGTGTTGAAATTGGTAATGTTCTACGAGGAAATTTAGCTGTTTATGTTCGAACAAGTTCAAGTTTATTGAACGAAGATGTCACACCGGCTGCATTCTGGGTTACAAATCCGAATAATATCGTTGAAAATAATGCCGTTGCAGGTGGTACTCATTTCGGTTTCTGGTATCGAATGTTACGAACACCAGATGGTCCATCATTTGCCACGTATCCGAATTATTGTCCATATCGACAATTCTTCGGTCGATTTGCTAATAATAGCGTTCATAGTGTTGGTCGATTCGGTGTTTGGGTATTTCCAGAATATTCGCCTACGGTTGCTGGAAGTTGTAGTGGCGATCAACCATATCAAGCTGTGTTCGATGGATTAGTTTCTTGGGGAAATAATCGTGGTTTTGAATGGGTTATGTCGAGTACAGTCAAAGTACAAAACTTTCTTGTTTATGACAATGCAGATACGGGCATTCGATGTGTCACAGCTATTAACAATCAAGCAACAAATCTGCCAAATCTTCGTGCAACATTCTATAATGAAAATGCCGGTTCATCGGTTGTGAATGCGGTCATTATTGGAGATACAGGGGTATCATCAAGTCGAATTGTTCCTGGTGAAGGCGGTCTCGTTGGTAAGTTTTTTTTTTTAATATATAAATTAAATGGATTTATATGAGAAATTGTTTTTAGTTATGTGGGATCGTGGTCTTCGTGTTCGAAATGTTTCATTCTACAATTTTCCAAGTTCTCGAACACAAGCTATCTTTGGTCCAGTTATTGCTGGCCGTTGTTTGGTTTATTGTGGTGGTTGGCTAACGAAATTCTCTCAATTATCGTTTACAAATGTTACGAATCGTGGTAATTTTCGATGGGTTTACGATGGTGTCTATCAAGATGAAGATGGTACATTGAGTGGACGTGCAAACAGTATTCTTATTGCACCTGACGGTCTTTGGAATGGAACGAGTTCGTGTACAGTAACATCAAATTTTGTCAATTCAATTACATGTCCAGTAACAATGGGTTCATGGATTCGTTTTGCTTTCAATCAAGCTAATCTTGGACGAAATGGCGAAGCATTAAATATCTATGATACATCAAATCATCATACAGTTGTCCCCAACCTTTTTAAACGTTTAACACACCCATCAGGTTACATGATGAATTTACTAGCAAAAAACGCGTATCTATTTCAATTTGAGAATGCCAACGTAAATGAGTTTTATTCATTAATCGACGTATATTCTGTTGTGATTTGTTTAGAGCTCGGTTAATCTATCATACAGTGGTGTTGCCTACAGTTTAGCACCTGGCGATTATTTAATCATTCGACATCAAGTGGCTTATATGCCTGATCAAGTTTATACGATTAGTAGTACAGTTATGACTACACAATCATCAACACAAGTATCAGCATCAAGCAACAACGGAGATTGGTACTATGATAATTCGACAAATATATTTAGTTATATCGGTATACGAATTGATATTGATTTTTGCTAGATGAAATATGTTGTTTTTTTAAGTTAAAAATCCATCATCGAACACTGTAACAACCGATATAACAATAAATTTGAATGTGATCAAATGTCGATATGTTGGCTGTCAACCACCAACACAACCAGCTCTCGAAATTCCAGCTACTTCACGACCTGATACCGCTTTGTATTGGTCCAATGATTCACATTGGACATTTGTTCCAGCAGGTTACGGTGGATCGAGTAAGTCGATGATGAATATAAAATGCTTGAACTAGTATTAATTTATTCATATAATAGATGGTGTTAAACCAGTTAACAATACTCATATCTATGTACCACGTGGTGTATGGCTTGTCGTTGATTATCCATTACCAACAATTCGTTCATTACGTCTCGACGGTGTTCTCGAATTCGAACAAGTATAAAACATCAAACGAATGAAAGAAACTATCATATATAAGAATTTAATTTTCTAGGGCATGAATAACATTCTCAATGCTGAAAGTATCTTTATCAATGGTGGTCGTTTGATTGCTGGCTGGCCGAATAATCCATTGACAGGAAATGTTGATATTGTTATAACAGGCTCATCATCGACCAATGTTCTTTTGCCAAACGATGCCGGTTCTATGGGACCAAAAGTGATCGGTGTTTTCGGAGGTCTTGATTTAAATGGTATTCCTCGAAATGTTTCGTGGACACGATTAAGTACAACAGCATCAGCTGGTCAAACACAAATCACATTAACTCAACCAGTTGATTGGGTCGCTGGCGACGAAATTGTTTTGACAACAACTGATACACGAATCGACCATACAGAACGATGTACAATTGCAAATGTCAGTGGTGCAATTGTTACATTGACACGTCCATTAACATATTCGCATATTGTCATTCACAATGCTTTTCCTAATGGTGAAATATTTCATGTTGCCGGTGCCGTTGGTTTATTAAGTCACAATGTTCGTGTCATCAATCGAAGTCCAGCATCGGAACGCTTCGGCTTTCGTATATTAGTCACTGATTATGAAACAAATGTTTGGAACGAAGGTAGCAGTGAATGGTTACGAACGTATTACAAAGGTTATGCACGAATATCAAACACACAATTCATTGGTTTCGGTCAATTTGTCGATGCACCTAATGAAGACAAACGTGAAGGTGTTCATATCTATAATCTCGGTGATTACAGTGCAACACGACCGACATACATCGATTCATCTTCATTCGATAGTGGTTCTTATTCAGCGTAAGTTTTTTTTTGTTTTTGAATAATTTTCTATTTTAAATTGGTTTGTTTAGCATTGGCATTTGGGATTCGAATGGTATTCCAATAACAAATAATGTCGTTTACAACGCAACCGAATCAGGTATTGTTGTTATTGGCAAAAACAATTTACTCGATGGTAATCTCGTCACAACTGTCTATTGGTCTGGTCAAGCACAACCAGCCTATGCTGAATTCAATACTAATTACGATGGTGCAATTATGTCTCGATATGCTGAAAGTGTCATCATGAGAGTAAGTGTCTTCGATCGAGTTACACAATGTACATGCATGTATATATCATTTAGAATAACTTGGTTGCTGGTGTTCAACGAATTGCTTATCGTATTCAAGGAAATTCATGTCCTGGAACAGTTTTACCTGCAAATATAACAAATGATTACAGTAATAACGAAGCACATTCAACAATGGCTGGTGTCGTCATTTGGCCACAAGATCCAGGCTTTCAATATGATACAAGTAAATTCTACAATCGAATAGAACAATTTTCGAAATAAAATCATTGGATTTTATTTGTTTAGATTGTATTTTAATCAAAGGATTTAAGTAAAAGCGATAGTTGTGATACATTTTTAAGATAAAAATTATTTTCTTTTGTGCGCTATAGAACATACAAAACATGGTACTACGGTTTATATATAAATACTCAACGTAATCTCATCATTGATTCATGTTCAATCGCTGATTCAACTGTTGGTATTTTTCCATTCCGAAAATCGATTTCAGGTAATTGCGATTATATCTAACGAATTTGTTGAAATAAGCAAAGATCACTTTATTTCTTTTGTAGCACTTGGACATCAAGCATCAAATCCTACGATTACAATTCGTAATTCGATCGTTATCGGTGATACCACACAAGATTGTACTGATGTACCAGACAATTCAACACTTAGTGAAAAATATGGTGTAAAGGTCATTCCACGTGTATATGCAGCATCATCAGACGATGCCCCAGCGGGTCGTGCCGGAATATCGTTTCCATATTTTTCGGGCGATAATATGCTTCCACAGCATCCATGGTCAGGCATTGGAACATATCCAGCAAGTAAGTTCCTTGTTTTTTTTCTTTCTATTGAGACAAATTCTGATTGGTTTTGTCTTTCGTTGCGTAGTTGATGGTTTAATGACAATTACAAATGTCACTGCTGGCTTTTTTAATACAGTTTGTTCACGTCGTGATATATTGATTGCTGTTTCACAACATAATGATGATGGTCAACATCCAGTTGTCACAAGTTCGATATCAGTTTACAATTCGTCATCAAGTAATTTAATCTTCAACGGACGACCAAATCTTGGCGTTGTCAATCCAAGTGATTGCGTTGGTAAGAAAAAAACGACGAAGAACGTAAATGATTTTATTTGAAATGTTTTAAGATATGGATTGTGATGGCTTGAAAAAAGCTTTATTAACCGATACCGATGGTACACTCTTCGGTCAACCAGCAAGCGCTTTTTCACAAGCTGAATATAACTGGGGCAGTCAATCGCATGGCATCGGTGATTATCGTATTCCAAGAGTGGCACTTGCCGATCAAAATGGTCTTCAAATCAATATCAATTTAACGTATCCGTATCGTGGTATCAGTCGTGCAGCATCATGTTCATATCAAGCATCGTATCAGATGTACGTTTGTCCAAATGCAATCGATTATCGAATGTTAATCATCGAAAGTATGGATTCGGATACAGAAACACGTCGTTTATCGCCAGTTGCTGTCATGTCTGACTCGGGCTACTTGGATTTAATCAATGGTCCACAAGATCACGGCTGGTGCAATGGTTATACATGTCAAAAACGTATCTCAACATTCATGTCGATTGTTGAAAGTGGACATCATTATGATATCTATTTAACATCAACAACACCGAATCATATGCGTTTCCGTTTATTGAATAGTAATGCAAATATAAAATCATCATTGGCACTCTATTACGAATCATTACAACAAATTGATGTCTACGCAAATAATATTTACCAAGCACCGACAAATAGAAATACGACTTTGACAAATACTTTGATTTTAACTGACGCACCTAATGGTGTTACACTCACATCACCAGCTGGTACAAACTATTTCAATCGGTAGGAATTATTTACTTTTTCTATGAGTTTAATTATCTCTGATTTTCGAATAGAACAACACAAATGGCGTATTTTGCCATCGATGGTGTCACGGTTGTTGATTTGAAGATTTCCGAATTGATTGTTTTAACATTTAATCTTCCAGCAACAACACCATCAGCATTCTTCTCAACGAATTTAGTCGCTAATTTAGCTGCTTTACTCGGTGTAACCGAAGATAAAATTCGACGTGTCAATATTATTTCAGAAAATAACAGCACGTAAGAAAAACGGAATTGTCTTTTCATGAAGCTCATTGTTTTTTTTCTGTAGTCGTGTTCGTCGTCAAATACTTTTGTCAACAATTCAATTGCGTGTCGAATTACGTGAAGAACCTGTTGCTAATCTTTCGGATCCAGGAACATCGAACATTTCGAATATCAACTGTCAAATTATTAATCGATATCAATCCGGTCAATTACAAGCTGACTGGTCGAATTTAACCAATGGTTCAGCTCCAACAAGTCTCGTTGTTCAAGAGCCAGGCAATCAAACAAATTCAACATTGAGTGTCATCGATCGAATCGTTTTGGTTACGCCTCCATCAGGATGTCGTTTACAATCTCCGTGTGACGTTCAACCAGTGGTCGTTGCTTATGATTCTTCGGGCAAAGTCATCAATAAACTCGGTGCCAATGATCAACCATGGCAAGTCATTGCAACTGTTGTTTCACCGTCGGGTGTCACTGTTATTGGCGGTCTTGCTAATTATACAAATGGTCAAACACAATATTCATCATTCGGTTTATCATCAACAGGTTCAGTTCAAGTGAAATTTACTTTCGTTACACCATATGGTGTTTCAAGGTAAGACGATTTTTGTGAATCAATTAATTTTCTCTTTTCGTTTTCATAGTTCATTTGTTGCCGATGCTAATTTAACCGTCACACCATCAGGTCCATTGACAGTTACGAATGCAGTTTTAGCTGCCCAACAAAGTGGAGATCTCGATGTTGTCTCAGTCAATTCGACATTCAATCTTTCAGCTATTATTGTCGATAAAAGTTCGAAGAAAAAGATTGGTAACATCGTTTGGGGAAGTTTTACATGGCGAGCAACAGCTTCAATGTACACTGAAGTTCAATATCAATCGAACGGTTCATTACTTTCAACTAATCAATCGGCAGTTATTGTCGATACAACAGCCGGAACAATCACAGTTACATTCTTATCAATCAGTGAACCGGGAATGTATATTATCAAATTACAATTAACATCAACCGATAATGTCTATTCAATTGTATTAACATCAAATGCTATTTTAGTTAAAAAAGTTACTGGTAAGTCGACGATGATAATAATCAAATGAATGAAAATATGATTTCGATATTTTAGCGGAATTGAGTGAATATACGGGATTTCCACCATCGAATATTACATTCAACGGAAATTATTACGATCTACAAGCCAATGAACGATTGGAAATAGTTCGATGTGCGATCTATAATTATTTAACTCGAAAAGTTGGCATGCCACTCAAGAGTCGACTTATTTTGACAGCAGGTACGTTCGATATTAAAGAAAAGAAAACCGACAACATATAACTATTTTGCAGGAAGTATTGTGGCTAGTTTTGATGTTGACACATCGACTTCAGGTAATGCACAAAGTGCTCAAGCAGCTGTGACCAGTATTGCAAGCAATCCAACTGACATCAGTGGATTAGAAGTTAAATCAATTAACATCAACGGTCAAACATATTTGAAATCGGCATCTGATTCATCGAGTACCTACGATCAAGTCAGTAATACAGGATTAATTGTTGGTCTTATTGTTGGTCTTATTGGTGGAACACTTTTAATTGTTGGTATCGTTTATGGTTATAAAACATATTATAATAAACAACGAGGTCGTCGTTTAATCCATGATGAACCAGACGAATTAGAAAGTCCACGAACAAATCAATCGAGTCATACATATGAAATGATTCCACCAACGAACAGCAATGATAATACATTGACACGACATTTGTCAACTCCAACATCAGATACTACGAATCTCAATATCAATCGTGCTCATACACCATTACAAAATGCACCACCAACAGAACAACGTGCTCCATCAGCTGCAATGAGCATAACAACACTTGGTGATTTAGCGCCTGCTAATTCACAACCTACAGCCAAACCATTGGCTACCGCTCATTTAATTCGATTCGATTAAAATGCAACAAATTTTAACTTTTTCTTCCATTTCATTTTTTCACTTCTCTAGTTTCTCATCATTTATATCTTATATAATAAGGCATTTTCATTCAAATAAAATTCAACTTTTGTAGTTCCCTCTAAATCATCTTTGACCCTGTGATTTATTCCAACTTATATTTCCAAATACGTGAAAAAAAAACTATCATCGTTGATTTTGTTGCTGGTTGTAGGCGCAGATCAAGATTGAACTTTGATCTATAAGATCAATGGCTGCAGCTGAACAATTTTCAGTGAATTGAATTTGATCATTTGGTAGACTAGTAACTGATGGCGAAAATAATGATGTAGTTGTGATATTCAAATTATTGACATCATAATCCGAGAGAGCTGTTGAAATAAACGATGGTTCTAATGGAATCATTGGCTCTTCAGTTGATTCATTTGACTTCAATTGGGTGGATTCGGTTTGATTTTCACCATTGTTGATATACTGTTCATGAAAATTAACTCCATGATTGTTTATATGCTTTTGATCATTGGTGATTTCCTCCTGTTCTCCTTTCTTTATGGCAGTTGTTTTGCTAAACAAGCTAAATTAATTTCAGTGATTTTAAACAACAAATATTGTCACTATTTGTATGCTACCTCGAACAATTGACTGATCGACAGCAGCAACAATGCAGTGCATAAAGAGCCAGTAATACTAAAAATGGTATACCAAGACCAAGTCCTAAGCCGAGCTTTCTTGCCATATCTATTCCAGGAACTGGTACTAAAACTATAACAAAAAGAAATAAACTATAATCATGAATATTTGGAAAAACAAAATAATCGATCTGTTTTCTCTTTCGTATATATAATATTTCCCTTACCTATTACTAATCTAGTTGTTGTTGTCGTTGTAGTTGTAGTTGTCGTTGTAGTTGTTGTTGTCGTTGTAGTTGTTGATGTTGAAGTTGATGTTGTAGTCGCTGATGTTGTGGTTGATGTCGTTGTAGTGGTTGATGCTGTTGTTGATGTTGTAGTTGCTGATGTTGTGGTTGATGTCGTTGTAGTGGTTGATGCTGTTGTTGATGTTGTAGTTGCTGATGTTGTGGTTGATGTCGTTGTAGTTGTTGTGGTGGTTGATGCTGTTGTCGATGTTGTAGTTGCTGATGTTGTGGTTGATGTCGTTGTAGTTGTTGTAGATACATTGTTGCCTGAACCATTAAATAAAGAAAATATTCTATTTATACAAAAAAAGAGAAAAATATTATTTACATAACATAGTACTATTTATTTCAGAAACAACCATAAACATCACACAATATATATCTGATTGTAAATCATAACTAAAAATAAAGAAAAATACAGATATACTAAAAGAAAAGAAAACATACTTATCAGTAGCAACAGCACAATAGATCTGTAGTCCGATTTGATCAACAGTTGGCACCCATGTTTCAGTAACTGTGTAAGAATCAGCTGAAGATGAGTTTACAATGTCACGTTTAAACATATTTAACGGAGGAACACGTGTAAGTTCTTGTATATATCTGCCAGAGCATTTATTTGTAATAGTTACTGTAAAATTAAATGGTGTAGCAACACAGATTTGTATCGGTGTGTAGCTAGGCAATGTGGTATCAATTATAGGTTTTGAGGAACAAGATGATGAGTTAATGATTTCAATCAGAAATTGTATAGGCACTTTGCTGTAAGAAGTGTTTGCTGATTCAGTATCAAAATCTTCGACCATTAACGATATAGCATACTTGCCAACTATTTTTCCTGTACTATTGAATCTCACAGTGCAGTCCTCATAAAGTTCAACATTAGGTGTAGCTTGACAAACATCACCACATTCATTTAGTTCTGTTGTATGTTGAGCCCATCGACAACTATAAAATACAATTAACATTTCAAACAACTATTGGAAGAAATCTATAATTTTTTTACTACCGGATAAAATCGTTATCGGGATCCGTTACAGGAATTTTTATAGTAGTAGATGTGTTGATTGGTACTTTTATAGCTAAAATGAGAATGAATTAATGTAATTATTTCTTAATCTAGTCAGTATACTTGAATACATACGAGAAATGATTGTTGCGACAGGTGGAGAATTAATAAAACCATTTGAACGAGGAGTTAAGTCAATACAACAACCGATTGAATATTCAAGATCACTTTTAAAACAAGTTGTAGTTGTAGTGTTTACTTCCCTTCTACTTCTTTTCATATCGCTATTGAGTTGACTCATCCGTGTATTATATTCGGTTATGGTTTTTCTACGACGACGACGGCGATTACCATTACAGTTCATAATTGCGAGCTCAGTCCAACTTTGGCCTGCATACATAATACAAAATTTTGATCCACTTGTAATATTTTGAATTGAAGAAATTTGACTCGAGCTTGTTCCACTGTAATTGCTGAATTCAGTGCAGTATCCTTGAACAGATATTGGCACATAATCGCCACACTGTGAAGAACCGTTAGCACATATTAATGATTCATTATTTTGAGGTATCATAGGACTTTTACTGATAATTTGATTTTGATCACAAGATGCGCTTTCTAATGACCATTGATATGATTGCGTAATCATAATAGGTATAGTTTCACCTGTGGCTGTGTTATTCATCGGTTTCCATGTTACTGTTCCACCCAAAAACTGCTCTGAATATGCCAGTACAAAATGACAAATCATCATGAGAAGAGAAACAAATAATTGTCTCGTATTCATTCGAATTTCTTGTAACAAAAATAATACTGATGTGATTTTCTATTTGTTTCAAGATATATATAGGGTTTTGTTTAGGCAATTTTTTTAAATAAAAAAGTTCGTCACCAAACAACGAATAATGTTTACATGTATATAATTAATTATTTTATGCAAATTCTATGTTTAATGCATGTATTGTATAATAATATTATTATACGCCTAATTCAAATGAGACGAATGACTCGATTTATTTGATGAAATGAATAATCTCGACATATATTCATGTATTTAAAAGTGCATATAATATAATCTTTCAATAGGACATAAAAAGCAATTATCAGAATTGTGTTCTGTGATCTTGCCGTTGTTATACACAGTTCCTATGAAACAACTATTTGAACTGTTATGTGATATAGTATATTTACCTCGATAGATACATATAAAACAACGACAAAAAAGCTACGAATAATCTCTTGCTACTCTTCATGGATTTGATCGATATACGTACGTATGATCTCAATGAAGAAAAAGACGAACAAAGAGGCTGCTACGATAAACGTACATTTTGGACACTTACATTATACGAAATTTTATCTCTTGTTTGTACTGCAGCTATACCAATTGCTCTTACAGTTTACGCGGTAATATCAGCTCAAGAACAAGAAAAAGAAGCTATTCGTAGACGAGAATTTGAAGACCAGCAAGCAGAAGAATTACGACAAGAAGGTTTGTACAATCAATTCTTGAAAAATATGTATATGTTGGAAAAAGATGGCCACTTAACGTTTGATAAAAATCCATGGGCATATGCAAATGCTTACCATCGAGCTGTGCATCGTCAATGGGATCCCATACGTAAAGCAGAAGGATTATTATTTCTCAAACAAAAACGATTAATTGGTACAGGATATCGTGTACAAAAACGTTCATCAACACCAGAATTTTTTGATGTTATTTTTTTGGATCAATTAAATTTTGATAATGTTACTTTGATAAGTCCAACAGGGTCATTAAATCAATTAGATTTAACAAATATCGATTTTGGTAAAGCATCAATGACAAATGTGAAATTTTCATTTATCGATCTTGATGGATCATCATTCACTAATGCACGATTAGATCATGTTCAATTTTCAGGTTCATCATTAGCCTCAACAGTTTTCGATGGTACTCAATTAAATGGTGTTAATTTTGGCAATTCAAATATGACAGGAACACAATTTAAAAATGTCGATTTATCAACAGCGCAATTAACTACAACTCAGGTACAACAAGCTGTACTCGTTAATGTAACATTGCCAAATAATGTAGTCACTAAACCACTAACTACGACAACAACGACTACTACTAC
>Ga0209914_1000750_pt1 | contig 39640 bp, 34 predicted proteins | sample ThiBiot_500_plan_FD_183949 | JGI IMG/M metagenome (GOLD analysis project Ga0209914, IMG submission 183949) | Wastewater bioreactor microbial communities from Cape Town, South Africa - Thiocy_cont_500_plan (SPAdes) | ecosystem: Engineered > Bioreactor > Thiocyanate-remediating > Anaerobic-Aerobic...
AACTTGACCATCCTAAACGAAAATCGAGAAATGAACTTTTTTTCTTTGAATCGAAGGAAACCATTACTTGTGAACAACTGGCAATTTTATCTTTGTTAAAACTAAATGTCGGTGCCCAAGCTACATCTCGAACCCAATCACCATGTTGATCGAGATGAGCTTCTTCAATCCAACCATCATCTTGTTCTCTAAATAATCGAATTTCGTACAATCGAAACTAGTCAATTGACTTCATCATCCCACTTCCAAATACGAATTAAACAATCACAACCAGCTGAAACAAAATGTTTGACAGGTTCACCAGACGTGCCTTGAATACCGGCATCGTCACTTGTTTGAGGAAGAATTGCCGATGCCCAACTAACTGCATTAACGCCCGGCTAAATATATTCAAACCACAAAGCGAATCAATCTGATGAATAAAACGAGCTCGAATTTACTGAATGACAATCATTAATTTTCTTTGATGTCCATCGGCCATCACCTGTTGAACTCACGATCGAAATCGATCCATCTGAACTTCCGCAAGCCAACATTAATCCATACTCATAAGGTGCCCATGCAACAGTATTCACTGCAAATACTCAAATTTTCTTTTCATCATTTGTTCGTTTTCTCGAAATTCTACCCGAAGACGTACGTCGATCGTATGAACACGATGCTAATAAACTGCCAAAGGTCGGATGTGACCATGATAATTGCCAAACAGAACCTTCGTTTTCGTTTTACCCTTTCAATTCTGATATTAAACGTTGTTGATTATTCGACACATCGAAGATTTTTATGCTTTTATCCGATGAGCATGTAGCTAAACGAATACCATAGTAATCTAATTGAGCATCATGCTAAACAAAATAGTTTATTCGATGAATTTCAAATCACCGTCTTACAATTAATTCTTCATGTTCAGTATCGATTGCATTTATTTGTGTCATTACTAAACAGAAATGTCACAAGAAAGACAGCCACTGTGGCCTGATCCAGATTATTGAAAAATAATCCATTAAATCCATATTACACCAAGATGCATTCATATTTACAGACTAATTCACCAATAAAGATCGTGAAAGAGCCTCAACGATGTAGGTCAAATGAATAATAAGTGTTACACACTTCATATATGTCGAATTTAAAACTTGAATTCAAGTTGGAAGTTCGACATTACTGGCGAATGAATCATTTTCTGTATTTGTTTTAGTTTACTGCAAAGACTTTGCTTTTCTTTTTATGAGTAATCGAATTTTTTGAAAAGAAGGTTTCATGATTAATCATCATTTTCATATAAATACATTTTCACCAATCGATTTCTTTTCATCCGAAATGTCATTTCTTCATCTTAGTTTCGGAACAGTTTTGTTAATAAGTTCCTGTCTAACATTTGATGCTGGATTTCGTGAATTAGCATCGAGTCGTTCGTCAAATAAAGATCGAACTCATTACAGTATGACAATTTGCGCTCTCTGTCGTGTGACAATTGATCATCTAAAAACTTATTATAAAATCAATACAGATTATTTAGAATCTCGATTCGATGAAACCAATGCCGAATGCCAATTTGATATTATAAATCTTCTTCAAAGTTCATCGAAATACACAGCTAATCCCTATGAATTCAGTCATACAATCGATCGAATAGCATCAGCAAATACAAAAATCGATCTGAAAGAAATGCTCGAAGATGACACACATTTCGATAGTGAATCATTTATTGAAGGTTCACAATTGATTTTAAAAAGATATCAAGCAACAATTCAACAACAACGAGATAATTTCGATCAAGCGAGAAAAACTTTCGGAGAAATGTTACATACTTTACAAGATTTTTATAGTCACACGAATTACATCGAAATTGGTTCGAATTCACCGAGCGATGTTCTTGCGAAGAGAATTTTTCAATCGAATGAATTTGCAGATATTTCAACACGAACATGTGTCAATTGTGACAAGAATGATTGTCAAACAAAATCGAATTTAGATTCAAATTTTGAAAAAACGAAATTATTAACAAGTGGATATTTTATTCCGATTGGTTTGAATCTTTTACAACGAAAGAAACCATCAGGAAAATGTTCTCATGGTGGAACATTCGATTCAACATCAGACGACGAACCAACAGGAGGAATTAATAAAGATAATTTCAAAGCAAGTCACGGACATTTACATGCACGTGCTGCTTCAATGGCTTATCAAGCGACTGTCAATGTTCTCAATCAACTTAGAAATCAAATTGGTGATGAAGATTTTGGACAATTTTTAACATTAAAACCACGACTGAACAGCCTTGTGATTTGTATTGATACAACTTATTCAACTGTCAATTTCTTTGATTTAGCAAAAAACATTTCCAAAACTATTATCAATCAATATCAATCATTTAAGTATGGTCCATATAATTACATTTTAATTCAATTCGATTCCACTCAAGCGAAACTTCTCTTGAATACTCGTAATCCAAATGATTTAATCCAAACAATTGAAAATCTACAGCTAAAATTAGTTCCGAAGTCTCTCGTTGGTGAAATGTATTTTCATAGTTTAATCGAAGCATTGAAAATCTGTGAATATGCATCGATTATTTATACATTCACCGATTCATTTGCTAATGATGAAAATATGAAATTTCAAGTTCGTGCTTTAGTTCGAAATAAAGCGACAGTGATCTATTCATTTATTGAATTGTCTCAACAATTCGAAAATGATTTACCATGGATCACAGGTGGATTAGCAATTCCAATTATCGATGGTGATCAATCGATGATTTCAGAATTTATTCTTCATCGATTTCAGTGGACAAATTTTCAAAGTTTATTTATTTCTAAATGTAATTCTTCAACATCGATTGATTTCTATGTCGATTCATGGATCGACACACTTTTCATTGATATTCTCTCGACATCGAATAATCAATCTCAATTTCAATTACAATCACCGAATAATTCATTTTATCAATTGAATAAAACGAAATCTTTACTGAATTGGAAAATAACAAAACCAATTTCAGGTCGATGGCGTTTGACAATAACATTCAGTTCTCCATTGGATATTCAAATTCATGCAAATACAAATCTAAGTTGTTCATCAATTCTTCAAATTCCAACAGAAACAAATGGTTTCACTCAATTAACCACTGAACCGATTCAAAATTCGAACCTTTCCGTACAAACAACTTGTGAAAATCTTCAATATTCTCATTTAAACATTTCTCTCATCGATGAATTCGGTCGAATTCTTTCGATTTATTCAGCCAATCAAATCGATTCCTACGGATCTTTGACACAAATTCAAATTCCTCGTGAAAAATTTCGAATTCAAACAACAATTCAATTATCAAATGGAAATTATCTTCAACGAATTGAAAAACAATTATTCTCTCCAACAATCTATTCGATTGAATTAATCAATCGACCGAGAATTGTTCAACCAGGACAAACAGTCCAATTGACTTCGATTATTCAAAGTTCACAATCAGGTTTTCATCATCTTCGTTTTCAAATCATCGATACTCAAGATTTTCTAATAGAAACAGATTTAAATTTTACTAATCAAACAGTACAAATACAAACGATGACTTTCACATCAAACTTGACAATTAATTTAATTACATTTTCAGTTTCGAGATTTGATAATCGAACGGGCAACTATGTCGTCGAAAACGATGAAACAGCATCAATTTATTTAGATATTGACTCGTCAACTCAAACTTTCCCTATAAGCAACAAATTAGTATTATTCATCATTGTTTTTCTCTTTTTCAAAACATAAAAGTAAAAGAATCTCACAATTTGTCATCCTACTTTTTCTGATTCTACTGAATTCACTCGATCTATTCGATACAGTGTGACAGTTGAGGGTGACCATTCACTCCCTACGAATAGTTTCTTATTTGGATACAACTTATTTCGAAAGCTCATTCATGGTCATTCAAAGCACCAACCAAAACAATTCGTTCATCGAATACAAAATGAATTTAAGTGTGTCCGCAAGATCAAAATAACATCTAGATAATACATACCTGTTGTTAATCATTAAAGATCAGGCAATAATTGGATCCTAGGTAAATGAGGTCGAGGTACTCAAAATTGTAGTTAAATTTTACTAATTATTAATAATTAATAGTTAACAATTCATCAGCGATATTTTTAATAACAATTGGTAAAAAGTATTTTGATGCAAGGATTTCGGATTTAATGTTAGTTTTCGTCGGTCATTGACAAGCATTTAAACAAAAAAAACAGACTACAGCGCGTTATCGGCGGTGTAATACTCCTTAGTAAAATGGTCTATCCATATAATGCCGTTTTACGGATAACTGCTAATTCATTCATTTCTGTCTCGTTATAGCCATATGGTCAGCCAAGGATTATGCAAATCGATGCTCGGTCAGCGTTGCTTGTATCTTTATGTATATTTTTGATCATAGGTGTCTTAATTTGAAATAAAAGTCTTTAAACAACTCACAGTATAAATAGAAGAGGCAAGGTCGCTTTCACAATTGCTTAGTTTGGTTTTTGATGTTGCGAGTTGTTTAGTTGAAGAGCACTGAAAAAGCGTTATCTCTCTTCTAACATCGGTTGTGATTGCTTATCAGTCGTATCTTCTATTTCATCTAAGTTTATAAAAAGAAAAAAACAATAGATAAATATAAAATTTGTTGGTCACAGTCAGGAGAACATTTCATGAAAATCTGATTCCAAATATCTAGATTTAAGGATGTAGAATTTTGTATTGCTTAGAATAGGCTAATATTCTGGTCTCTTTTCTTCTTCTGTTTAGCAGATAGATGCTTTATCAATCGATTATGCAAAATGTCCTAAATTGATTTCGATGATCTAGAAAATGCTTGAGTACACTGAATTTTGAGAGTCACAAATCTTTTTTTTTATTGCAGTCAACTAAAAAACTAAAAATTTCATTTTCAATATAGAAATATTATATATATACATTATACATGATTATTCATAATGTTCGAGTTTGTTGAATGATGACGAAGAAAAAGAAAAGGAAAACATTATTCATACTATTGTGACTTGTTTATTACTAATTCGATCGTATCATAATGATTATTGCTTGTATCAGGCAACAAACTCGATTGAATACATGTATAATTGCACGCATAGATAAATCAAAATTTGTGTGTATTTTTAATAATTTGAGTACACATTAGTAATAACGCAGAAAAAAAAGAGCAGACAAATGACTTGCATGGTATTTTTTTATGGATTGATTAAATAATCTTCGATATCATCAGGTGACATATTCGCCAAGAGATCGATATCAGTATTTTGTATAGGTAGTGCCGGAATTTCGAATAATAAATTATCTAGAATATTATCATCTACTGTCGTTGTTTCCTTAGTTGCTTGCATAGGAAGAGCAAATGTACCAGAAGATACGGTTGTATTGAGATTAGGTTGAATAGTAGATGACATGTGGAATGAACACATTTTTTCATGAGTAAATACGCGTGATTGTAACTGGAGTTTTCGTTGATGCAGTCTTTGAATTATATGATTCAATTGTTGTTCTTTTAATTCTAGTTGATGGATTTGATTTTGTAATTGTTGTTCGATGTTTAAACGATTGATACGTACACGTTCGGCAGCTTGACGATTACGAGCACGTCGAATAATTCGTTTTTGATCTTCTTCAGGAGTTAAAGTTTCGTATTTCGAACGCCGTCCTGTAGATAACGTTAGTGCAGGTTTGTTACGTTGTTTAACTTTAATGGGGCCAAATTCAATGATACTTTCCACGTTTTCATCATGAGGATGATGACTAGCATTAGATGATGAATTTTCATACTGATTTTCTATGTTCATTTGAGAGACATAGTTCGTACTCATAGAGTCATTCGGTATTGTTTCATGTCCGTCATTAGTATTCTCAGTGTTCATACACATAATTAGAAGTGTGTTAGTTTTCAATGATCGAATTCGATGATGTTACTGGTCAAAATGGGCATATTGACATGACTTTTATACAATTTGGCGGAGAGAGAAAATTTTCTTTCGTTCTCTCAAACTCCTCCACGTATAAGGTGTCATAATGTAAGCTTAGTCAAGATAAGTCTATACTGACGTCTTTGCATGACACATTTTTGTTTTCTATTCTGATAATGCTTGTACACGCGTCATGTGTGTCAACACAATGACAACATGAAAGAGGAAAAGAACGCAGAAGTGACGAAAACAAAATTATTCTTTCTTTTTTTTGTAGGAGTAAAAAATCAATAGAAATATTAAAAATACTATGATTCAGCAAAATTCTGAGGGTGTGCATGTGCAAATATGAGTAAACGTACTCCTACAATTGCAATCATATTTGTAGGGAAGTGATAGATTTGATATTTCCATAGAACAATCATCGAGGATACCATATTAACCTTTCTCTATTATAAGAGTTTAATGTCATGACGATTGTGCTCTATGACAAAAATACGTATATACGATTCCATATGCATTGTCCATTATGAAGAATTAATGATGATAACATTGAATATAAACGATTTTCTTTGATAGCATATTTGAACATTGAATGTCACATAGTGTCTGTGCCGGTAATGGTTGTATAACTAGTGTTTAATGTAGAATACTTACAATTAATTTCTATTCTTCTAAATGTTAATCTTTTTCTCATTTCGCATTTTTAATCGCGTTTACATTTGGACCGCAATTTAAATCAGGAGAAAAAAAATCATATCTTCAGTAAACATTCGTCATGTCATGATATCATTTTTTGCCAATAGAAAATGTAAATGCTGAGTCAAAATACAGATCACCTCTTTATTGACTTAAACGAAAATAGAAAAAAAACATCACATTATATTCTATTATTTTATCGGCATTACTCATAACAAACAGCAACCATTGGCTATGACGTTTTCAAACTATTCTACGTATATATATATATATATATAGTATATAGTTGATAAGAGAATATCTCAGTAAATATTAAATTCCTTCATCAAACTATGAAATGCGTAGACAACGAATTATTTTATAAATTATATAAAAAATTGATTGTACTCAGTTCAAATATTTTAAACGTCACACACGATTGTTTTATGCAGCAGTAATTAATAGTAAGTATCATTTTTACTCACTTCTTGATGCACTGTTGCATGACATAGAAATTGTGTAGCTAATACAAAAATATAAAACTCGATTCCGATTAAATCAGACAAATAAAAGGTAATTGTGCGTGTAATCACTGTCTGTACTTTATGAACAGGTCATTTCTATTCAAAGGAAAGTTATTATCAATTTTTTTCTTCTGACAGTACTCTCATATAATAGATCATAGAAACCTCAAAAATATTAATTATTTTTTTAATTGAGTCAAATCATGAAAAGTTATATACAATATGCGCAATAGTTTTTTTTACTCTCTTTCATTCGAGATTTTAGCAATGAAAGATCTATAGGCACCAAAACCGTTAGCATCCTGTGGAATTGTACTCTATATACTCGTTCGAATTAAAAAAAAACATCGATGACCCATTGATATATTTATCATAGCATTACGCAATTACAAAGAAAAATAGATTTATTTCGTATCTTTTTTTAATAAAAGATATTGGATTGTTGTTACGCCATCGAGAGAACCACATACTACGTTTAGATCAACGAGATTATAAAACAAAGAATGAATTTTAAGAATAGCTATCGACTCTTGAAGGTGTTAAAACAGCATGTTCAATTAGTTGGCAAGATCGTACACTGAATGTAATGCGTTACAATATTCATGTTTACATTTGCATATACTGTACCAACGGGCATTACGATTTATTGTAATACATGCATTTATTTCTTCATCATTAGTGTCACCTTTAGCTGGCACAATGCCAGATAGAGTTCGTTTTCTTTGAGATCACAAAAATCTTCGGTTTATTTCAATCCATTTGTGTATATTATAGCGAATTCCTTTGTTCTCTATTTATTCAGAAAGTCGATCTTTGAAACAACAATACGAACGAACACCGTTTTATTTTCTAATAAAAAAAACTCAGTTTAACCTTTGCAATTTAGCATATGATCCTACTAATTCTACTTTATTTTTATATTTAAAACGAAAAACGAAAACAAAACCACTCTAAGAAGGTTAGAGAAAAAAGAAAGATAGAGCGAGCAAGAGAGAAAACAAACAAACAAACAAACAAACGAAGAATATGGCAAATATTCGTTTCTAAGGCTTATGTACATTTTTCACAACAATAATTCCTTTAAATTTCGATGCGATTAATGAACCTTGAACGCCTTTTAAAAATGCTTGTCCAACAATATTCATTGATAATTGATGATGTGTACGATCATTTTTCAAAATAACATCACTAACAACATTACGTATAATTATATCACCATCAATATGTGCTACATGAGTATTGCCATTTTCTTCTCGAACAAGAACCGATTGTTGTGCTGTACGATAATTATGAATAATAATTTCTCCTTCATATTTCGATAGATCACTTGTTTCATTGACTTCTAATTCTTGTAACATCATTTGTTTGGGACCACGATACAATTGTAGATCATCGTTTAAAGCCAATGTATCGAAACCATATTCTTCGTTTGGAACAAGATTTTTATCATGAAAAACTTCTTTGATAACTTCATTGAGACTTTCATTAATTGGTTCATCGATTGTTTGATGGCCAGCAGCTGAAGCAAAAGAAAAACTATGTGAAATCATAGTTTCGTTTGATTTACCTGCTTGCATAACACCATTGACAACATTTTCGAGACTTTGTTCGATCTTTTCCAAAAGTAAAGACGAATCAAATTGTTTAACTAAACATTTTCAAATGGAAATTTTTTCTTTTCAATATAATCAATATCTACCTGGAGTAGTATCGAATTTCAATTGTTGAACAGTCGCATTTTGATTATCATCATCAGTTGACGGTGATGTAGTATTATCTATTTTGAAATCATAGGCTGTATTTTCTTCAAGATTTTCGACTTTTGTGCTCAAATGTTCTTTATCAATTGTACCGACCTAATCGAAAATGAAGACTGAGAGAGATTATCGTTTAGAATGAAATTACTTTTGTCCAATCTTCATCATTTTCTGTATCTTTTTTCGAATAGACATCGTAGACATCTTCGAATGTAGCTGGTTGTTCATCGGGAACAGTTGCTTCGATGAGAACAGTAGTTGAATCGATTTTTTGAACGGAAAATTGAGGTGGTGTCGAAACAGGTGTTTCACTTTCATCTTTATCAACTACGGAGAAATATTTAAAATCAAGTGGTCTGGTTTTTTTTTAAATTTTCTTACAACGTCCTCGTCTTGCTGCTGGCATTTGAACATCGAGAATAAGCGAGAGTTGAGATGAATTTGTTTCATTTGCTGTATCGGATGGAACTGGAGTAAAACGAAATTTATATTCCGTTCCTTGTTTGAGTTTATCGATAGTTTGACGAGGATCATCTTGCGTGATATTCGACATCTAAACAAATATTTTGTTGTTAAGAACAATCAAAAAAAAACATATTAAATACTTGTTTCCATTGATTAGGTTTATCAGCTGTTGCATATTCAACTGTATAGGCATCAAAATTGTTGAAACCTTCATCAGATATATTGATATTGACTGTTGTTGGTGATGTTGGTATAACTTGTAGAGAACTTAACCATTCGTTAACATTACTGACTGTTAAAACATCAGATTCTCCGTCAGTTTCTTGTAAATCGAGTTTATTGTCCGATGATGATGTTGTCTTCGATTGTTCTACTTCATCGACATCCGTTGTTTGTAGATCATTTTCAGATGAAATCGATTGTTTAGGTTCATCTTGATCTTTTGTTGATGATTTATCAGCGGATTGTTTCGTTTCTTCTGAATCTTTTGTTGATGATTTATCAATAGGTTGTTTCGCTTCCTCTGAATCTTTTGTTGATGATTTATCAGCAGTTTGTTTCGTTTCTTCTGAATAATCGGTATTTGTTGGTACTAAACGAAATTGACATTGTGTTGCATCAGTTAAACTATCTATTCGAGCTGAACGTTGTGCCAATGGAACTTCAAGAACTTTTTCCCAATCATTTTGTTGTTCTTCTTTCTTTTCAATATCATAAATATTTGATGTTGATTCAGTATTTTGACTATCATTTTCATTTTGGTTTTCATTTCCATTGTCATTCTCATTAATTTGATTTGTATTTTCATTCGTATCTTGCCATGTTAATTGAACTGAACTCGGCGAAAGAACTTCAACATTTGGTACAATAATATTCTTCTCTTGAAATAAATTTAATAATATTCCATCCGTTGATTTACTTGTAAATGTTTGACCATCTTGTAAATGTGCTTTAAGACGAAAATAGGATCGTACATTTTTATTTTCATCATTGTTCGATGCTTGAATATCTAATTGTGTTTGATTTTCTTGTTTACCAATTTGATCTCCAATTGGTAACCATTCTCCGCTCGTGCCTAGCTGTTGTTCGATTGTAAAATATTCGATTTGAGATGATGAACTAGGTGATGCCCATTTACATTGAAGACGAACAGAAGCATCTTGTTCATCCGTAGTTTTATTCGATGACGATATTGGTTGACAACGAACAGTAAACGCAATTAATTCGAGATCAGTTGGTTTTTCTTGTCGAGTACGTTGGATAGGAGGAGATTTGGGTTCATTATCAACATTTTTCTCTTGTTTTCGTTTGAAATCTTCATTTGAATATGAACTTTTACGTGTACGATTGTTTGACGTATCTTCTTCGATTGGTTTAAATTTCTTATAAGAATCATTTGAATCTTCGAGTATGGGTTTATATCTATCATATTTTCGTTCCGTTATTTGTCTGTCTTCAGTTTTTGAAATTCTCGAACGATTTTCTTCGACTTGTTGTCGTCGTTTAGCTGCCCAATCTGAAATGGCTGCATCATATTCAGCTAGAGCTTGTGAACGAGCTGGACTACTTCGACCCATTGAGCCCGATGGATAATCACGTTGTTCACTCAATCGTTGTCGACGTTCGCGTAGTTCTTGTACACGACGAGAAGACGATGGAATTGTTGGTGTAGTTGAACGTTTCGACGAACTGTCTTGTTCTAAATCCTATTCGAATTCAAAATTCAAACATTAAATTCGACTTGTTTTTATTTTTGTCTTACTCGTAAACGTTCATAGGCGATACTGCCTTTCAAAACTAATGAATTAGCCCATCGATCAAAATCTTGAGCCGATCTTGCACGTGCTCGACCTACTGTCGATAAATCTATACGCCAATTGAGACTGATTTCATCTTCACCGAGCATTCGTAATATACGATTCAATTGTATTTCTTGTCCGCTTATCTAGACGTGTTTTTTCTCGGTAATCAATCGAATTCTTTCATTTGAACTTACTTTTTCATATGTATTACGTAGGAAACAGTAATCTTCTAAACGTTTTTCTGCTCCAGCCGCCATGAAATGTGCGACTAAATGCGGTGTTTCATCCTGCGATGATATTAATCAAACAAAAAAATATCGATCTAATTCAATTATTCAAATGAAATTCTCACCATTCTTTTTTGTTAACAGTCAAATTCTCAACAAATCGAGTCCGATTAATCGTTTTTCTAATACATACAAACAAGTGTTTGTCGCAGGCCTAAAATAATATGTCTTGTAAACATAAGTACAAAAGAGACGAGCTATTTTCAGAATCTATTCTTATTAGAATTCATCATCAATAATAAAAGGGTGATAGTGAGACAGATGTTGTTGTTATTATCATACTGATAGATCGTATCGGTAAATTATCGTATCCGTGCTTAATTGAATATTTTCTTTTTTGTTCTATCCATACACACACACACACACTCTCTTTCTCTCTCTCTCTCTTTTTTTGGTTTGATTATAGCGAAGAGAAGAAAACAAGTGATAATTGTAGAAAAAAAAATTAATGAGAAAAAAAAGAGAATACAAGTTGTTCGTAACGATCTATCGATTATTATTATTATTGATAAATCTTGTTGTTGTCAATATAATAGCTCAAGGTCATATCTCACATTTTGTTCTGCTCTGTTTTTGATTTCCTTTAGGAGATCTTTAGTAGGTTACGAGCTGTGTGATAATAAACAACTATTTGCACATATTTATTTATTTTGTACTGATTCTTATCGTAGAAGCGTATCGAATAGGTTTCTTTTGTCACTGGATTTAAATGTCAACCAAAGACTTGTAGGCGTTCCGTAATCTCACTGTCGCATGAATTGATAACCTGTTGTGAACAACAACAATTAGAAAAATAGCAAAAAAGGGAAAGGATAGCAATTGACATTTTTTATATATTTGATCGAGAAAAAAAAGAATCAATTTATCCAGATGTAAAAAAAATGCAGAACACACGAATCACGTTTATAATTTCGATTTGGCTTGTTGATTATGTTGAACAATATTTTTTCGAATGAATTCATCGATGTTTTCTTGGCTATAATCAATTTCACGTAGGATTTCAATTGTATGTTCGCCTGATAAAGGCGATGGTCGATCGATTGATGGTAATTTCGATACTGAAAATTTTGGCACAGGTGTCGGAATTGGAATTTCTTGATTTTGTTTTGTAAAAACAAAATTTTTTCTCTGTTTATTATGTTGATCTTGATATGCTTGATCCCAGTTTAATACTGGCGTACAACAAGCATCCAATTTACTGAATATATCCGTCCATTCTTTTTGAGTTTTACTTTTGAATATATTTTCGAATTTTGTTTTCATCTCATCTATATTCATTTGACTATGATCTTCATTCTTTGGATCCAAACCTAGACCAATAAGTAATTGTTTATAGAATTGCGGTTCAAGTGCACCAACCGCCATGTAAAGACCATCGGATGTTTCATAAGTATCATAAAAATGAGCACCACCATCGAGAGCATTTTCACCGCGTTGACTACCGAACCAAACCATTGGCAAATCACGTGAAGTCCACATCCACGAACTGACATAAGCTGATCCTATTTAATCGAGAAAAAAGAACAAAATGCTTATTGAGAAATATTTCGAATTGAACCTTCGGCAAGTGAAAGATCTAGAACTTGTCCTTGATTTGTTGTTTGCCGTTCAAACAATGCAGACATAATTGCATAAGCAGCTAGTAGACCACCACCCGCAAAATCTGCAGCTAGATTAATGGGTGGATGTGGTTTTTTATTGGCTCGTCCGAACATCGACAAAAGTCCACTGATAGACAAATAATTAATATCATGTCCAGCTTTCTTTGCTAATGTTCCATCTTGTCCATAGCCAGATACACGTGTATAAATCAAACGTTTATTATCATTTAATAGAACTTCAGGACCAATGCCGAGTTTTTCCATAACACCCGGTCGAAATGGTTCAATAAGTACGTCGACTGTTGATGATAAACGTCGAAGCACATCAATACCCGACGAATGTTTAAGATCAATTGAAATCGATCGTTTGCCTCGTGCAAGTCGATCTACTCGAGCATTTTGTTGATCACCCGCTCGATCAACACGTATCACAGATGCGCCATAATCAGCAAGAAGCATACCACAAAATGGAACAGGTGCTAAACCCGATAGTTCAAGTACTTTAAGACCTCGTAAAGCCATAACTAGTCTGGAAATATGAAAATATAATGCCTACTAAGATTTATTTTCATCATTGATCAGCAAAAGAAAAAGAAAATCTTATGTATAATTAGACAGTTTGTTTTTGATGTTTATTAAAAAGCAGAGAAAAAATGAAGAGGAATAATAGTTATTTTATATCTCACTACAAAAAAGGATGATAGTTTATAGTTGAATATATATATGTCTAGGGTATTCAGATAATTAATGTAATGCCCAAAGTTTTTTCAAAGCTGCTATTAAACCAATATCATTATAAGCAAAATAACTAAAAACAAACATCAAAATTCTTCTTAAAATCTAAATATTCTTCATTACCTAAGACCACCGAAACAGATAGCAGTCATAAGAGCTCGAATCAAATTTGCCAAAGGTAAAAATGGTCTTGGACAATAATCAATCAAGACAGTTTCCATTCCTATCACAACCAAAGCAAAAAACGTATGAAAAATCAGATTCATCGATATTCTAACAAACCCCAATGAGCATGAAGTGCGACCGATGCAGCAAACAAATAGTTCATCAATGGTGATTCGAAAATGAATGCTCCCGGAATGATGCCAAGCATTGCAGTGGCAACAATACGTTCGACTTTCCAATGAGTCGTACCACTAAGTGATGACATTCCAGCAACACGATGTTGAAGTTGAGTTGAATTAGCTGGTTGAAGAGCTGTACTACTAGCAATCGGTGCCAATGGTTTCTATGTACGAAAATGAATACATTCGAATGAAGAACTTGAGTTTTGTTTGTCTTACCATGGCTGAACCAGTAATAAGATATGAGTTAAGTAATGATGGTTGTGCAATTCGACTCAATGGTCGAAAACCTCGCATAAGAGCAAAACTCATTTTAAATCTAGAACGCAAAACAAAAAACGAATTCATAACGAAATCTTTGACAATTTCATCGATTTGAAATCGAAATCAAAATGAATTCATTTTCGATCTTATTTTATTTTTTAAACGACCATGTTGCACCTTGATGTCGATCCTTCAAAAAACACAAATACCTCGTAGTTAAATGAAATTTTTATATTTCATCGTACTTTTATTTCGACACCAAGATATTTCATTTGTGCACGATAGTCATCACATTGTTGCAATACGAGTTTTTTCGAATTATCAACTTCGTTTTCTGCTCGACGTTTTCGTGTTATATCACGAATATTATCTCGAAATTGCACACTTTTTTCAATTACATTTTCTAATAGGATACGATCGGATGATGTATTCTATCACAAAAATACGAATATTTCAATCGAAAAACAAACAAGTTTTTACTTGATTTTCATGTCCAGAAGTACTCATTTCTATTCCGAAGATTTCCAACCATGTTCGAATAAAATCTACAGCTAAATGCAATGCACATGTTGGAACATTCGTCAGAGCCTTTCAAACAAAACGCATATCTATCCTGTCACAATTCACAAATGCTTTTCATACTTCATTTTCTCGAATATCATAATTCATATGTGAATTAATCCAATGAACTAACTCCTGTAAACGTGTCATAGCCGATGGTGTATCGAAATTATTTGCTAGAACATCGATAATTTCTTCTTGAGTATGATTAATTCTAATCAATATGAAAATAGAATTATTTTTCGATTGTTTTCGTTTTAATTACTTTGTGATAGTTTCAGCTTCGGATAGAGTTGAAATATCGACAAGACCTTTTTGACAAGCTTGAATCGTTTCAAAAAATGATTTGAATAATTTATCAACGAATAGCGCTTGTTGAATAGCAGCCGATTCGAATGATCGAGCTAAAATCTATGAATAAAAATGTTAACATTTCAAATCCATCGAAATATCTACGTGAACGATAGTGATGCATAAGACAGAAGAATCGAAATTGATTCGATGTGTATGTTTGTAACATATCACGAATAAGAATTGTGTTATTAAGAGATTTCGACATTTTTTCGTCCATAGATTTTGTATTTAATAAACCTGAAGGAAACTTTAGTGAAATTCGAAAACAATCGATTGAAATCTACCGGCATGTAGCCAATATTTCGACCAAGTTTGAATGTTATGAAAAGCATTGGATTGAAGAATTTCATTAGCATGATGAGGAAAAACAAGATCTAAACCACCGGAATGAATATCAAGATGTGAACCAAACGTTCGACTAGAATTTAAAAAACAAAACTCATTTTTCGAAAAAATCAAATTTATTTCGCCAATACCTTGCCATTGCAGAACATTCGATATGCCAGCCAGGCCGTCCGTAACCCCAGGGCGATGGAAATTTCAATTCCTCGGTTGATTTCTCTCGTCCTTTCCAAAGTGCAAAATCTTTTGAATTTCGTTTTTCATTGAGAATATCACTTTCCAATGATGATATTCCTTGTTCATTCATACGATGATGTTTATATTCATTCGTTTCTCCATAACGAGTCGTATCGAAATAGACCGAACCCGAAGGACAAGCATAAGCATATCCATCGTTGATTAATTTCTCGATGAATTTAACAATCAATGGAATATGATCTGACACACGAGCGTATAAACTTGGCGGTTGAACATTGAGTCGTTGCATATCATCGATAAATTCTTGTTCGTATTTTTTCGAGATTTCCAAATAATGAACTTGTTCCTAATTGAATAAGTTTTTAGTTTTTATTGATTTTTTTTCGATATAGAATAGAAGAAAATCGAAACCTTTTGACTTCGATTAATGATTTTATCATCGATATCTGTAATTCCCATCATAAGAACAATATTATAATTGAAAACACGTTTTAATAGTCGATGAATGATATCAAATGTTACATAGGTACTTGCATGACCAATATGCGAACTATCGTAAACAGTTGGACCACATGAATACCTTTTTTGATAAGAGAAAATAAATTTAGAAAAAAAAACAGAAACGATTGATTCGAGATGTTCTACCAGAAAATCGTGCCTGGATATTTTGGTTCGAATATTTCCATGGATTTTCTCGTTGAATCATAGATGTAAACATCATACGGTTGTGTTGATGAGTATCTTTGAATAGAATAAATGAATGACTGTCGAGAAAGACGACATAATTGATTAAACATTTCGTTGAATCTTTTCGTTTTCCTGTCTTAGTTGAAATAAACAAATACTAATAAATAAAATGTACCCATAACATTGTCGATTTTTTCATTGGTTGAAATTAGGAGTCCAATAGAATGGCGAGTACAGAGATCGCTATTTGATATAGGAAAGTAAAAGAAAAATAATTATAATCATCATAACAAAATTTAAAAAAATAACTATTTTCCTCTTGAGTCAAATCAATCGTTTGTTTATTCGGTTTGAAATTGCTATGGCAAATAATTCCAATATTTCTTTCTTTTTTTTCTCTCTCTCTATCACAATTCTGCCTGCGTTCTTCCTCTTCTTCTTCTTATTTTTGATAAATGATTCATAAATTTATATTTATTAAATTGTCATTAGATACAAAAATAACAGTCCGTCTATCATCAATATGATTTCATTTTTTTCCTTTCGAAACGAGTATTACAATCGTATTTGTTATTATTTTCATTGACTCATATCTATTTACTTATTATTCTAGAAAAACAACATAAATAAAATAACACATATTTTTTTATCTCTTCACAATTGAATAATAAACTGAAGCAAAAATGATGCTTCCAGATTCTCCACAAAATTTGGTTGTTGTACGAGCACCGTCACCATCTGTTCATTATATACCCGGCAGTAGTATGTCAAATGAAACATCGCCTAGTAGTCATGTATTAACATCAAACACTCATCAACTAACAACTGTTCAACAACCTGTCCAATCTCTTACACAGCCTGTATCCGAATCTTGGTGTTTAACCAGTATTAAAGTTATTAAAGTAAATCACGATTCGACTTTTGTGATGTTTTCGTTTTTCTATGATTGATTGTTTGTTTCTCTTGAAGTTTTCTTTCAATTGGACGATTAATAATTTTTCATTTTGTCGTGAAGAAATGGGTGAAGCATTGAAATCATCATCGTTCTCAGCGAATACAAATGACAAATTGAAATGGTGTTTACGATTGAATCCGAAAGGTCTCGATGAAGAATCCAAAGATTATCTTTCACTCTATCTCTTACTTGTCTCTGCACCAAATAGTAAATGTGAAACACGTGCAAAATTTAAATTTTCAATACTCAATTCGAAAGGTGACGAGACGAAAGCAATGGAATCTCAACGTGCTTATCGATTTGTTCAAGGCAAAGATTGGGGTTTTAAAAAGTTCATTCGACGAGATTTTCTAATCGATGAAGCCAATGGTTTGTTGCCCGATGATAAATTAACTTTGTTCTGTGAAGTTAGTGTCGTTGCTGACAGTATTAATATCAGTGGACAAACACAAATCAATTCAGTAGGAAAAAATGAATTATTTGGGTATTATTATTATTATTATTATTGTATTTTTCTTTTTCTTCTGTAGTTTAAAATACCTGAATGTCATTTATGTGATGATTTTCAATATCTCTTAGATAATCCGGTTTATTCCGATGTAACATTTGTCTGCGGTCAAAAAGAATTTCCGGTGCATAAAGCAATTCTGAGTGCACGTTCACGTGTATTTCAAGCGATGTTCGAACATAAAATGTTAGAAAATCAACGATCACGCGTTGAAATCGAAGATATCGATGCAGATATTATGTTCGAAATACTTCGTTTTATTTATACCGGTAAAACAGTGAATTTAGATAAATTAGCCGACGCACTTCTGCCAGCTGCCGATAAATATTGTTTGGAAAGATTGAAAGTTCAATGCGAAGAAATGTTATGTACAACGATCGATCGAGATAATGTTGCCGATACACTTATACTTGCTGACCTACATTCAGCGACACAATTACGACAACAAGCTATCGATTTTATTAATACTCATCCGCAGGATGTCATTGAAACAGTTGGCTTTCAAACAATGATTAGTACGCATCCACATTTGTTAGCTGATGTCTATCGAGCTATGGCATTAACACAAAATAATATCATCTATCCGCCACGAAAAAAACTTAAAACATCATAATAAATATTCTTTCTTTTTTTTTTCCGTGATAGTATCAAACAGTATAGCATCTAATCCGAGTGCGTTGCTTGTTTTTCTTTCGATCGACTTTCTTTTTTTCTGTTCCGTTTCTTTTCCTTTTAAATGTGTATTTATCAGTGTGTACGTTTATGTTACTTTTCGTTTTTTTTTTTCGTCTGATATAACCTGTCTCGTTGTATATGTGTGCGTGCGATTGTGTACTTTACCTGTTTCAAAAAAAAATACACAAAGACAAACAAATGAATTAACAAAAAGATAGTAACACAAAATTCTATTGAATTTGATTTAATATATTTAGTTAGTAAAAGCGTATTTATTTCACAGCGTGCCTAATATACCATTGTATATAAAAGAGTAAATAGAAACAAAAACAGAAACGTTCTCTTGCAATTAGTACTCTTTTACTATACATGTATAACTCTACAGAATGAAAGTTTGTTTGTTTTTTTCTGAAACATGTACAAGAATAGTTCGATCACAAAACAGAGACGATTAACTGAAGACAAAAAAAAACAAAGAAATGAAATGAAAGGAAATGCAAGGATATTCATTTTTACAAATTGAAGGAAAACAAAACAGAAAAGAGAATTTTGGTTTAGGATTATTGTTTTGTTTTGTAGAAATTCAAACTTTTGTATTTTTAGTATTATTATTATTATTATTATTACCAGTTGAATTCCATGTTAATCGCTCTTCGTAAAATTTAATAACTAATTGAGGAGATTGTTTATTGACAATACGTGACGGAACAAGTTCTGGCTTGGTAATGCCTTCCCATTTGACTCTGAAAATAGTGAAATAAAATTTATCTGTTCGACAAATTGATAAACATACAAAAACATTAATTCGTTGTCATAAATATCTGTAGCACCCATTAGCGTTTCAGGTACAAGCTCACGAGCGTAGCCAGTCTGTTCGAATTCAATACGACGTCGTTTCGTTTGTGACGTATTATTGTTGTTGTTGTTGTTACTGCTGCTGCCGTTACTGTTCTTTTTATTGTTGTTGTCCTCATCGGTTTGGCTGTTTGTACTCTGAGATCGTTTACCATTGAATCGTTCACTTGGTTTTGAAGATGTTGCTTGTTCTTTTTCTTTTTCTTTTTCTTTTTCTTTCTCTTTTTGCTCAGCCATAAATGCAGCAATCAATTCGGGACATTCGAGATTTTCAGCTGGCTCCCAAGTATTTTCACTGTCGGAAAAGCCTTTCCATTTTAATAGATCTTCAATTTGCATGAAAACAAAACAGATATGATCAAAATCGAACGAAATAAAAATATTGATGGCTTACATTGAACTTTGCCTTTTTTTGTTGTACGCATTTGCATAATTTTTTCGACAATAAATTCTTCTTCGCTAAGATCCGAATCGCTATCCGAATCGGAATTATTCGTTGCATCTTTGGTAGATGATTTCTCGTTTTTTTCATCGCCTGTATCCGAACGGCTTCGACCCATTGATTTGAGTGCTCTCTGTTGCCGTAGTGGGAAATACGAGTATTAATCTACAACATGCGATTGACAGTAATGATTTGAGATCGAGGGAAAAAAATTTAAAAAGAAAAGTTTTTTTGTCTTTTTCTTTTTGAAGTATCGCATTAAAAATCGACAAATAAAATAACGACGGTTGTCATTTTTGAACCACTATCGCATCTATGCGTATGTAAAAAAGAGCCACATTCAATGAGAAATAAATTTTTTTCTTTCTTTTAACATAGTATTACACTGACAAATTCAAATAGCGACCGACTAAAATCATGAACGACAGTGTAGCGTAACTCGAGAGAGGGGGGAAGAAAGAAAGAGAAAGAATTGAAAACCTTGCCTATTCATTGGTATGCACTACATCCAATGATCGATAAGCGTTTAGCTTCGATAAAATAAAAAATAAAAACTAACCCTTCTAGTGACATCCGCAGCATGATAATGATTACCTTGAATGATACAGTCAAAGATTTCTTTTATTAATTTACACTCATAATTAAAGGATATTAACATTGAATATTGAAACATACTGTCAGATAACGAAAAAAAGGTAATTTGACCCATTTCTATCGGAGAATAATTCTATGTTCGCTGTTCTGAAAGAATAACTATTTGCATATGAAGGTTAATCTTCTTCGAGAGTACTAGCACGTATTTCAATAGTAATAAGACACGAAGAAATTGCGTAGTCACATACTTTATTATCAGACTGAGAAAAAGAAACAAAAGATAATCTCAAACTATTAGAAGACCATAGATTTCAATTTCATTAACCAGAAAATGTGTCCATGCAGAAAATGTTCGTCGTCCTTGACCATTCGTATCTTTAAATGAACAAGGAAATTTCGAAAAACTCGAATGATGTTCATATGGTCGATCACATATATGTATATCATCGATGCCAAATATAGGCCCACAATTTGGACTATGTGAAACAGCAATTTCATCGGGACAGTGTAAATTAAAACGAGTTAATTTATTATTCAAAAATAGAAATATAAACGATTCCGAATCGATATAAAAACCATTTCGAGATGACCATGGTATCGTCGTGTAACCACCGAAGATTGTGTCATGTTTTTTCGTTTGAAAACGATGTCGTGTTTGAATCAATGTCAACGTTGTACCTTGATCATCGCATAGACGATGAAAATCACTTGCATTGAAACCATCTCGACTTGCTTTGTATATCAAAGACCAACGTTTTGGTTTGGTAAATAATCTATTGATATCTAATTTTTGTTCGTCAGTTAGTAGTGTTCCACCGGCGGAGAATATGCTCAATGGTTTTTCAATTGTTTCTTTTGCTAATAAACGATATTGATCTGCCAATTGTTTGACGATGAAATTTGGTTTCAATCCTTTGATTTTAATCGTTTGTCGAGTCATTGGACTAGTTTCATTATTATTTTTGATCCATTCGGTAATTGCAGTTCGTTCATAGGTATATCCATCACATGCTACGACTGGATCGACAAATAATTCAAGTGTAATTGGACATGTTAGAGCATGAATAATCGAAGAATTATCTTCTTCTTCTTCTCCTCTAGGAGACATATTTCTAATACATAACTATATGAATGATATTTCAGTATTTATAGTTTAAGCATAACGTTCGTTACAAAGGACACCTTAGGCGGAGAATAGAAAGTACAAAGTACATACGTCTTTTAACTCACTGACAACAGGGCGTTGAAAACGATTGATATGCATGATTTACACGTCTCGTCATGAGTACCTGATTAATTTTATGCAAAATATATTTTTTTATTGATGAACTGAAGGAGTTGCAATACATTCAAAGACTTCGAAATCATCTAATTTACTCTTCTCAGAGCCTGTGAAAGTTTTAGCAGCAAACCTAGTTGTATTGGCAAATCTTTGTGGAAATTTAAAAGTTACAACACTAAACTCCCCATGCTTGTCACATGATATCTTGATATCGCATGGTTCCACTCCAAATGTTGGTCCATATTCTGGATTATGTGTAATATTAGGTCGTTTCTTTTCGTAGTTAGTTTCATACAACGTCTCAGGAAAATTGTGTGGGTTTACTAGTGTGAATAAAGCAGCTGCAGAATCATATGCGTGACCATTTTTCGATAACCATGATATATTGGTAAAGCCACCGAATATAGATCCATTAGCTGTTCGAATGACTGTAATCGTTGGACCTTTCGAATCACATTTATCATGAAAAACCTTTGAAGTACGACCATCAGTAGAAGCTTTAAATATTAAATGTGCCTCATTGAATTTGTCACCGAACCATTCGCTCAATTTTTCCTGATGTCTTTCTGTTAACAGAGTATCTTTGGTTCGAAATAATATTCTCCTTCGTGATTTTGATATTTGGTTTGTAGTAGATTCAGTAGAACATGTGATACGCGGTTGGTTTATATCGTTTTTAGGCAATACACTGGAAGCAGTTGAAGGGTCAGGTTTGTCTTTTCTCGTTCTAGGAATAAACGAAGATATACGACCAAACAGCGAGTTATTCTGTTGTGAGCAGTCTGCAGATTGATACCGTGAAATATTTGCACGAGTAATTTGACCTGATGAATAATTTTTGATCATTTTCCATACATCCGTTGTTGATTCTTCACGAATTTCTCGACAGTATTTTTCAAGTGGACCTCCTCGAATAAAACATGTTCCCACGACATCATCAAATATTAAACCACTTTTTGTATAATTCTCTCGATTATCATTAATATATTTACTCATTGATTCTTCATTTTCACAACATGTGACAACACCAATGACAGGTAATCTGTTTTCACATAAAATATTTACAAATAACTTGTATACATCTGCCGATGTTTGATGAATAGTCCCACTTTTTAATACAAAGAGAATAAGACTCAATCTCTTGTCAATATGTTCATGTATCTGAGCAAAATATTGACGAATCCTTTCTTCATCAGTTGTATTGTTTATCATACAGTAAGGATCTTTAACATTGATAAATTGATATAAAATATTCTCTCGTTCTATTTCATACATTAATATATTAGGTCTTCTTGATTGATCAGCTAGATTCTTGACTTGATACGGTGTTTCTGTTAAAGCATTGATCATACTGGTTTTTCCAACTGCGGATAGACCCACAACAAAAATACGTTTTATTTGTCGCTCCATGATATTAGTAATACACTTCGATAGTAAAATATTTGAATAGATTTTTAAACGCAGATATGTCGTAAAACAGAATAATCAACGCTTTTTTGCTTTTATACTAAAAAAGGATATTGCTCTTATCTATGTTTCTCTATTATCACAAAGTATATCTAATTTCGTAATAAAAAATTCTTTTTGAATCACATGTTAATATTTATCACGGTTTTTTTTCTACCATTTCTCAAGCACTAATATTTAAACAAAAGCAGAAAGAACATTGTAGTAATATCTTTTCTAGTATCTGATACACACTACAATGCCGAAACTATTTACTCAAGAATCACATCGACGTGTACTTGTAGTTGGTTCATCAAATGTAGGCAAAACAAGTATGCTTAACGAACTGTGCTCTCTTAATTTAGCAGTAAGCAATGATGCACGAGGTTGCACGTTGAATACTGAGAGATTACCTTTACAACCACATCGTGATCATTTCTATACATTTTTTGATACAGTTGGCTTAAATGAAACAGACAAAGGGTCCGTTACTAGTGAGAAAGCCATTGACAATATTATTCATCTTATTAATAATGCTCGCGAAGGTTTTAGTCTAATTATATTTGTCATACGGATTGGTACAATTCACAATACTGATAAAACGAACTATGATTTATTTGCAAATATTCTTACACATCAACGAATCCCTATAATATGTGTTATAACAGGATGTGAAAACGAAGATCCAATGACGGAATATGCAAGTAGAAACAGTCAATCTTATGAGAGTAATGATATGAAATTTCGTAAAATTGAGGCTACTTGTTTTGCCAAAGGTGGAAGACTAGAAAATTTGATATATAAAACGGCGCGAGAAGATTCAGGTAAACGTGTATGGAATGCAATTGAAGAATTTTCATCCGAAAGACCAATCGTAACCATTAATGACGAAAACATTGGTATTGTAATTAAACGTACATGGAACAAATTCTGTGACTGGGTCAATAAACCTACGTGGAGGATTATTATTAACAAAGATCTTTATGATATACTTGGTCGAATGGGCATACAAGATGATGGACAAAAGCATCGTATAGTAGAGAGTATCTTGCAACCGACATCGAAATTGCAATGAACTAATGGACTATCTCTATGCTTCATTGAACTAATATAAATAATTGGTTGTCAATTGAAAAAATTTCATATTATCAATCATGATTTTATCAAACGAGAGAAGAAAAAGAGGAGGTGATTGAAAACCGAATGTTATTATTATTTCTTTTGTATATAAAAAAGTATGGATGTCATATCAACGACAAGACTAAACTTATACACATACGAATATATGTAGTACATAGAAAAAAAAAGAGAGAAGAATTGTACAACAATATGATTTTCAAAAGAAGAACACTGTCTTACGAAAGAAAGAAAGAAAAGAAAAAAGAACATAGTTGAGAGAAATTTTGTTTTGCAATTATTTGATAAGCATAAAACTACAGCATATGTAATAGATCTTTCACTGAGAAATAGGAAAAGAAAAGAACAGAAAATTTCATTCATACATTTTCTCTTGAAGTTTGAAAGATTGTTTTGTTTGTTTGTTTAATTTCGTCGATATAACGGAAATTTGTCTGAACGAAGAGAAGACGTAGAAAATTGGCCGGAATTGATATATTGAGAATTGGGTGCAGCTAAATGTTTATTTGAGCCTAACACGAGTGAGATTGTGCTCGCTTTGTTGCTGTGTTGGCGGTCGTCTATAAAACAAAATAAAAAAAACATCAAATCCATTGAAACAAACAACAACAATAAAAAACAAGCTAATGTCAACAAGCATTTGATTATAGGCAAAAGCGCAAGTGCAAAATAATCACATGAAAAATTACAAAGTACAGCAATCACAGATGAGAGTAAGCGTGTCAATTGAGCAACAATCGATTGAAATCAAGTGGAATAGTTGACATACGGCAATGCTTGTTCATGTTCTGGTGAATGACCAGTATAAAATCTCGCATCCGTATTATCGGTATTTTCATATGTTCGTTTATTAATCGAAAGTGGATATTTTTTGGCATCAGATCGAGAGTACTGTGGAAGACTAGCTGCTGCATTAACATCATCAAATCGAGCTTGTCTTATTGGATTTCGATCTTTTATCAACGGATGTTGATCATCGCTAATACTTCCATTATCAACACCCATCGGCCGATAACCACGATTTGTTTGTTCAAGTGGTGGTAATTGATTGGGATTACGACGTTTAATTGGTATTGATGTCGATGGTGGATTAAATGGTTCTTCGGAATATTTCAATGATGATTGTGATGTACCTTTCGGATCCTCACGTTCTTCTACATAGTATACAACAATGAAAATAATAAACAATAACTACATCAAATCTATATTCTCAAATTTATCCTTTTCGATAAAAAAAATCATAATCGTTTTAGAGAGAGAGAAAAAAACAACAAATAAATATGTACGAAAACTATTTATATCTAAAGACAATAGATACTTCTAAAAGACAATAACTCACTAGTATCATAGATCGTATATTCGATCATTCGTTCTGAATTATTATAATTTTTTTTGTGAGAATGATGAAAAAATAAACAAATAATTCTTTAGCTTACCTGGAAATTTAGTTGAACGTCCTCGATGAAAACCACCACCACGAACAAATACGATAATTTCCGATAGTATGATGCCAATGACAAGAATACTGAACCAAACATACCAAATAATCCAGACAGCTAATGGTAGAACAGCCAGAAAAACACCTAATGATATATTGATTAAGCCAAGTGCAACGATAAATGCACCTAAAATGCCATGAATGATACGCCAAGCACCATCACCTGCCCAACCTTCGGAATATGATAATTCTTCGCTGAGACTTTGTTTTCCATCTGCATCTTTATCTGTAACTGTACGTTTTTTGAGACATAAAGCACCAGATCTGGAAACAAAATTTAAAAAAAAAAAGAATGTCAGATTAAATAAATTTAAAAGAAAAATGAAACAGATAATTACAGTCCGACAATGAATTGAAATATCGTTAGAATAAATGTTATAATTCCAATAATAGCATGTGCATGTTTAAAATGTAACCATGCTGGTGCACGAACCGAATGTACACCGAATGAAAAACCGCATATAGCTAAGGCAACACCAAATATCTGACAAAGAAAAAAACGAACAATATCGATGCAAATTTTTGAAGCAATTCGATTTACTTGTAATGACATGTGTAATGGTCTTTGAACGGAAAGATGTTTGGCATGTCGACCAACAAGATATCCAATCGGAAAAATAATACCATAGGTAAAAAATTGAAATATGCCGTGAAGATGATAGTATGAAAATGGCCAAATACATCCACGTGTATTAGGCGAACTTAAAACATCTTGTGGTGCAACTTGAAGAAACCAAAGATCGGAAAGTAAACGACGATCACTAGAAAATATTCGAATTTTAATCGATAAACTAAAAGTTTAAGATAGTATTTACGCTGTTGCTCGTCCGCCAAAAACAAACATGCCAGGTGCACCTTGAAAACATCCAGCAACGTACGCAGCTCCTTCTCTTTGCATTGGATAACTACCATCCTATTTCAATCGTATGTGTACGCAAACATGTTTAATGTTCTATCAACTTACAGTTGGTGATGGAGCAGATCGTTTTAAATGCCATTCTTTTGAATTCAAACTAAATACAGCTACTTCGTCACGTGGACTTGGATAAGTCTATTGAAATAACATGAAAAGCAACAAATTAATTTCTTATTGAAATCCTATTTTACTCGAATTGATGATGGATTAAATTCTCGACCGCCCCATAGGACAGCAATAGGTGGTTCAGCACCAGCACCCATATTTGCTGTTGCTTCAGCAGCATTTTGTCCCATTGAAGAACAAACACTATATGATGGAATTGTAACCATAGTAGCACCTGTTTTTGTTGTTGGACATTCACGTAATCGTTCCCAATCGCCTTTATCGATTGTCAACAACCAAGTATCCTGCGATGGACACGGTCCACCTTTGCCGTAACCGCTAAAAACAACGAACATCGTTCAATTTACAATTCAAATTCAAATCTTTCTCACCTTAGACATCCACCGTAAAGTAGCAAATGATTATCTGTTAATAAAGCAGTCGAATGTCCATAACGAGCATGCGGATACGATGGATTGTATGATGGTAGATTATACATAACTAAACATTTTCAATTCGTAGTTCAAGAAATATAGAATTAGAAAGACAAATTTTACTTATTGAAGATTGAATAGTGCCTGTTTGACTAAGACCTGATGTTCCTTCACCAATTGATTCAACAGTTGAATAGAGCCAATCTCCTGATTTACCCATACTATATACAACTCTTGGTACACCTGATGTAAACGGTGAAGCAGCTGCTGAGCCAAAACCTCGAGCAACTTCTGATGTTTGTGTTTGTTGCCAAGTTTTCGTTCTAAATTATCGAAACAACGTTTACAAATCTTTAACATGATCTATGCATACATATAACTAAGAAACCAGGCATCTTGCAATGGATAATAACCTTCATCTGCACGATCATCATTATCCGCAAATCTCTGATTTCGTATAACATCATAACCTGTTCCACTTAATGGATTATAATTTGGATTATTAATATAATTTGGATTGTTCATTAATGTTGGATTTTGTATGAAATTCGGTGGTGTCGCATAATTATAATTGATATCTTGTTGACTACCAGCACCAAGAGATACATAAGGATTATAATTTTCTGATGAACCTTGTACACCAAAACCACCGAATAAATACAAACCACCATTGATCGAACTAGCCGAAGCCATACCGTATCGTGCTGATGGAGGTGCTGGAAAACTGAGTGTGTCCCATTGTCCTAAATGAAAGTTATGTCAAATAGATTTCGTGTGTTTCTAAGAAATGAACCTGTTTGAAGATTAAATGAATAACAATCTTGTAGAGGTGTTCCCTTTTGTGTTCGACCACCGAAGAGAATAAGAAATGTTAAATCAAAACCAAGTGCAGCATCACGTCGTGCTTCAGGTGTATCCATACTTGATCCATCACTAAGTAAAATCCATTGTAATTGTTGTGTTGAAACAATTGAAACAAATATTAAAAATAAATTAACATAGATCAGCAGATTTAAATTCATCTAAAAGAAGAATCGATAATGTTCAAATGTAAAACTAATAGTTTGCACTTCGAGAATATAAAATGACTTTTTCCGATTATATAATCTTTATTTGAGGGAAAAAATTGGGAAGATGTTTATTTTTCTCGTACATTTTCTATTAATAAGTTGAGTGTAAACAGTTCCAATAACCTTACTTTGAGTTTTATTTCACTCACGCATGTTGACATGATGAAAACAAACGAACGTACGTACGTACGTACGTAGGAAAAAAAAGACCAACCATATTCTTCATTTTATGATCGATATTAATAGCGACACAAAAATGTGTGGAATGAAAGTTTTTTCTCTTTGTCATGGGACAAGAATAATGATAGGAGGACAACAACTTATCCATTTTTTGCATCGCTGTCACTGCTCTCGGTCTAAAATACACTTTCTTTCTGCTTTTTTTGAAGGCTGTTTGCATGTGCTAAACTACGTAATCTTTGATTATTCAAACCTTTTTTTCCTCCTCATTTTTCTTTCTTTTTTTTTGAAAGAAAAAAAAGGAACCATTGCAAAGCCACAGAAAGACATGTATGTGACAATTTTACCTGAATAAATTCTTCTCTTTCCTTCTTTCAACAAATGATGTTAATGGTGACTTGACTATGCATGAAGAACAACTCTTTTTTTTTCTTTCGTTCTTTCTTTCTTTCTCCGTCTCGTTTTTTTTTCATTTTCTCTTTCTCTTTACAGTATGCGTAATATGTACGATGATCGAAACTATATGGCACAAGCATACACTCATACGTAGACGTTCTATGTCTGCCCGATCGATGGACCACAGAAAATATAATTTAGTTGCATAGGAAGTATAAAGACATAAGAGAACATATGAACTTTTTTCTTCTTTCTTTCACCTCTGTTCAATTTCTCGTTTTTCTTTTCTTTCTTTTGTATTCATTCGTATTCAAACTTTTCAAATATATGATGACATGACTAAAACTGATCAACAATATTGTATGCAAAGGGAGAGTACAATCGAATGTCTAACAGATTAAAGATAGTGAACAAATACCGGAAGAAAAAACAAACATTGCAACATCAATCTAGTCAAAAAAAAGCCACGTATATGTTCTTCATTTTACTTTACGTGAATGATACAAGGTCGCGAACACATGGCGCCTACGAGTATACATGAAATAAAGAAATAAAAAACGAACTGCTATCATATTATCTTTGCTACACATTTCTACTGCTTCTAAATCAGTGACATCTCTGTGTACTGTCATTCTACCGTATCAATGATTTATTTATTTCTTCTATTGTACGTTACTTTACGCGTGTATAAACTCGAATCTATAACCAATCAATAGTTTCTTTTTTCGAGAGTATAATTAATAATCAAGAATTTTTTTTTGTTGTTTACTCAACTCGAACAATTATATTATTCGTCGATTGATGACATCATTTTTCTTCTAGATATTGCATCAGCAATAACAACTATTCTCCAGGGGTATAAATCGTATGCATACGTAGAACAAAAAGAGAGAAAAAAAAACGATTACCCTATGTCTACCGATTCGGTAACTGTTGTGCTCATCATTGGTGGTGGCCTAGGAGGTCTAGCGTTAGCGCAATTATTATCACAAAACTCATCATCAATTAAAGTATTAATATTTGAACGTGACGAAAATGAATATTCACGTGAACAAGGCTATTGTATTGGTATTGATCCGACAGGATTGAATGTTTTACATAAAATTCGTGTTCTCAATGATCTTCTATCCGATCAATCGAATTCATATGTTGTTTTGTCGTCTTTTCGAATCGTTAATCGATATTTACAAAAATGCTTTGATATTAATGCCGGTGAATGTAAATTGATCTATCGTAACGAACTTCGACGTGCCTTATTAACAAATCTTAATGTTCAATGGAATAAACGATTTGTTTCGTATAAAGTGCTTGATGACGGTGTTGAAGCATATTTTGAAGATGGAACGTCAATTCGTGGAACAATTTTAATTGGTTGTGATGGAGCTAAATCTGTAGTTCGTTCACAATTGTTACCAAATTTTCAACGAACTGATCTGCAAGTAGTTAATATCGGTAGTACGACAGAACAAGCTGGTGATTTGAAAAAAATTCAAAATTTAACTCGAAATAGTCTCGTACGAATATTAGGTCTACAAGGTCATACGTTACTCATTTTACCTTTTCGAAATATTTATATGTGGGCATTATCATGGAAAGAAGAAGGTCCACATGAAGAAGAAAATCTATCGAAAAATCAATTAATTGATAAAGCTCGTCGGTTTTTTCGAGACGATGAAGTTGTTCGTCTTATCGAACGGAGTTCATCGACATATCTCGGTCCTTATCATCTTTATACAGCGCAATGTTTAAAAACGAATCCATTTTCTAATCATCTTCGAGTTACACTACTTGGTGATGCTGCACATCCGATGACAACACATGCAGGCAAAGGTGCCAATACAGCATTTGCCGATGCCGAAGATCTTGCCAATGTTTTTCAGAATCTTTCCTTACAAACACTTTCACAATACGAACAGAAGATGTTCAAACGCGGCTATGCAGCAGTTAAAATGTCACTCAATAGTACGCAAATGATTCATGCTACGGGCTGGCATGCAGCTGTACGTGATGGTATATTTTCTATTATTCGATATATATCGACCTTGATCAGTTTAATTACAATGCCCCTACGCTATTGGAATAGAAAGAAAGATGCATGAGAAAAGGCTCTTTTTACCTGTATCGAGAAGAAGGACAATTATGAAATTGTGCAAAAGAAGAATAAAAACGAAAACGATATGTAATAAAACAGTACAACTCAATTTTAACTCTAACGTCAGTTATATCGGAATGTATTAGAAGAACAAGAACAAGAACAAGAAGAAGGAGGAAGGTATAAAAGTGCAGATTTCACGTTTATTTGCACAAGTTTTGCATATGTATCGAATCGTAAAAAACATACTTATCATGAAAAATGATTTGAAACTAAGAAATAATCGTTTGTGAGATGATCATTGATCGTTCTATCTCGACGTGTCAGTAGAGTTCGACGAATCGATATGAGCACGTTGAAATAACAAAAACGACAAAAGATGACTATCTATACAAAACGTGATAAACAGCTGTTAAAATTCAATTCGAAAATGTCTCATGAACACTTATACACACGCACATATACAGACGATTAAATTCATTGATCATAGACAGTTACTTTTTTCTTTTCATTGTCGTGCCTTTTTTTTTCTTTCTCAAGATTATAAACGATAAAAAAAAAACGTTCGAGTATTCTTTATTGATAATCGCCACTTCACTTATCTACCATAATAATTGATAGTTTGATCAAATACAGTCATGAAATACCAGATTCAATGTCATATTTAATCGACTTTTTTCTTTCGTTTTTGCTGTTCAAAATAGATAATCGATATATTATTCTATATTAAAATGATTTTAAACAAACACAAAAGAAAAACATGGAAGAAAAAAAAATGAAATAAACACACATGGTATCACTCGTACTTTTGTTTTGTATAAAGAAAAATATGTGGTAAGACAGGTTCTGTCGATAAGCTACATGTGAGCAACGAAAACACATCGACTGGAAGCCTATATGTTGAAATAACAAACGGATAATCATTTGCATTAGAAACAAAAAGTTTAAAAAAAATTGTTTTTTTGTTATGATTTAGTTTGAGCATTAGTTTTGATATTAGTTTTCTTGGCGACGTTTTAATTTTGCAGAAGCATTAACTACCTATAAAAAAAGCAACATAAATGCTGGTTAATAGTTTTGGTTCTATCTCAGTTAGATAAAATATACAATCAATCGAAGAAGAAAAACGGCAACACGTACAATCAATATTCACGTGAATACAGAAATGAGAATATCAATCATACCGATTCTTCGAATTCTTTTTGTGCACGATCAAGAGCTTGTTGAATTTCATTTTCTCCCGTATTAACGATTATTGTTGGTCGTGTATTTAATTCTTCTTGTTTCAATTTATTCAATCGATCACGTTGAATTTGTACAAGTGTATGTTCGGGCTGATTTGTAGCCGCTCGTTGACTTGGCGGTATATCATTCTCGTCGATGGGTACTGATATATGACCGCTGGATCCTTCTAAATCATTATTATTCGTTGTTGTTGCTGGTACTCCTGTTGGTGAAACAAGAGGTTCAGTTTCCGATGACAACGATCTTGATAGACGACGATTTGTACCATGTTCTGACGAATCGAAATTCTTCGGTAATGAATTAATATTTTCCCAAGCTCGAGTTTGACAACGTTTCATACAAAATTTGATCAATAGGCCAATGAGACCAATTAATATCAGCACGGCTGGTATACCAGCTCCAAGTGAAATAGCTATGAGAGTTCCAGTTTTCATGTTCTATTCTATCGAAATGTTTACTACATCAGAAGGTCAAACGAAAAGGAGAAGAAAAAAAAAGACGTAAATGAAAATCTGAAATGAAATAGATAAATAAATGATAAGAAAAAAAAACGAAGATTGTGCATATAGATTTTTTGGGCTGTGTATGTTTTTTCCTAGGTTTAGTTTTCTTTTTCTTTTTATTTTACACCTTGTAAATATAAGGCTAAAAATTTTTCAAAAACATTTGGATTATATCTGAGTTTTTCAAGAACATATCGTTGTAAATTTCTTTCGGTTCCATAACGAGGATTGGGCATGACCATTGATGGACGATTTTCATACAAATAATTATCTTTATCAATCCAAACGAAATTCGATTTCTTTTCATTGATATCATGATAATTCAATGTATTCAATTGAAAAACAATGAAATGAAAGATTTCATCGAGAAGAAATATCGATTGAACAGTAACGGGTTTTGTTAGATAACCATTTGGATACAATTGACGAGCTTGAACAAGTGCAGAACCAAATGAAAACATAATCATACGAGCGAGACGTTCGTCAGTTGTTGATTCATGAATAAGTTCATCATTCGAAACATAGAATGTTGTATGAACATCTAAATAGATCGAAGAAAAAAAGTCAAACTTTCGTAGTGTACGTTGCATGTGATAACTAATTATTTTCTTTCTCATTACCGTCAAAACAAAATAAGAAAAGTGTCAAGGTATGAAAAACTACAGGTAGCTTTCGTGACTCATCTTTTAAGTCAAAGAGAAAGAAAAAAGAACTATGTAAAAATAGATATATAATTACATTCGTTTGTTTTTCGTTTTCTCCATCCCTGTTCATCGCCATCTTGATAGAGCTGTTCAACTTCAAGATCAATTGTTGGATAAACTGGATACATATCCAAAAATTTATATTCATTGCTTTTCATTAAATAATGTCCGTTAGGATCATGAGTTGACAGTTGTTCATTCGTTGTTTCACCTGAACTAAGTTCTAATTTATCTAAACGTTTAACGATCGGTGATAATGGTTGAGCACTTGTTAGAACATATTCATTTTTCTTTCGAATATGTATCGGTTCACCAAAACGTTCGAATGTTGTATAGAATGGTGTATTACGATATAAATGTCTTTTGAATAATTCTGGATAACGTCCACCTAATGATTCACAAAGATTGAGAATATTTTCTAATAGAATCGCCATTTGTCGTGAACGCGGTATCGAATATTCGACACGAAATGCGCGACGTTGTTTCAATGGCGTTGTTTTTCTCGGTAGATGTTCTTTCGTTGCATCATAAGCAATCGATTGACGAATATACGATTCAATTAGATCATCTTGTTTAGGAACTGTTACTTGACCAAGATTTTGTTTGATCGATTCAGGTAATTCATAGAATGGAATCGTTTTCGTTAATAAACAAGCTTGATCAACGCCTAATTCGATTTAGAAAAAAAAACAAACAAACATGAAAATGAAATGTCAATTGACAAATATTTGACCTGCATGTAATTTTGTTTTTGAATCAAATAGAAAAACAGGTTTGTCATGATGAAATTGAGGATGTTGTTCGCGTGGAGGTGGTGGAACTAAATATTCGAACATTGGATGTCGAGTTGGACTAATCCAAGGTGTTGATTCATCAGGTAAAGCATTCGGATCGGGTTCATGTAATGGATCGATTATATTTAATTGTTTACCTTCGAATGCTTTAGGTATTGTTAATTTAGGTTCATTAAATTTGCCTTTTTCTTGCCAAGCATCTACGAATTTATGAAAAGAATTTATCTAATTGAGAAAAAAACTCATGTATTTTATTTATTTACATTTCCATTGACGATGTAATGGTTTCGTAAATGGTTTGAATAGACCACGAAGTTCGGTTATTTTTGGCATATTTTGCCTCTAACCACGAAAATACAGAGAATAAGCAACTAAATACTTTTTTTCCACAGAAAACTAGTAGAGCAATGATTCATTGATCGATCTCATTGGTTATTTCTGACCAGCAGCAAGAAGATAAATTATACTAAAAAATTCAAAACATACCACTAATAATCATAAATCTATTTATGCATTTTTTATTCTACATTAAAATAATTAATTTGATGGCCGTATCTTTTCGATTTATTGCTATATGTGACGATGTCGCTATATGCATTGCGAATGTTTTCTACTGAATAAATGTACCTGTTGAAATATTGATCTTTTCTTCAAAAAACTAATCACATTATGTGCACATGAATGTTTTCATATTTTGAGTATGAGTTAATGAAAATCCATAGAAGTATTCAAATGAGAACAAACGAAAACACGATTTTCAAGTTCATTCATTTGTCGTTGCTTTTTAATGAAATGAAAGGCTCCATCAACTTTGTATTTGTACTCTTCGTTGCAAATCCATTATTTGGAAGTCACTATCGAGGTTCAATGATATCATGGAAAATAGTTAATTCAACATCTACATCTGCTGTTGTCGAACTATTGCAGCGACATACATGGCACTATTATGCAGCAATCTGTAATGATACTGATATTGCCCAAGGTATTCGAAAGATGGGCAGTGGTAATTTGAATTGTATTCTATCTTGTCCATCGAACACTACATATTTAACATCAGTTGGCATGCCATGTGCTGCTTACAATATACCAGAGAATTATACGAGTAGTGAAGGTCGTGTTCGAATTACTCTACCGTTAAATTGGACATTAACTGCTGCTTTTCAAGGTGCAGCTTGGTTTGTACTTGCACAGGGAGGTGGAAATTGGTCTGCTGCCGTACAGATCAATACTTTTCGACGAACTGATGGTCAATTCAATCAAGCACCTATTGTCACCATGTTACCTATTATTCGTTTACGACGAAATCAAACATACGATATACGAATCAATGTTGCTGATAATGATTTCGATTCATATCAATGTTTTTGGTCACAATTTAGGTATGAATGTGGAGGTGTTTGTATGGCCGTACCAGCAACAACTGTTCTCAATTCCACTACATGTATGCTCAAATTTACACCTCCGAAAATTGGTTACTATGCCATAGCATTAACGGTTGTCGATTATGAAACAATAACGAGTACAATCGCATTATCACGTGTACCCATACAATTTCTATTTAAAATCTGGGAATCAAATGATACTTGTACAACTGCACCAGTCTATCTTGGCGATGCTCGACCCGATGAATGTATTTATGTTGAACCTGGACAAGTATTAATAGTACGTATTCTTATTCGAGTACAATGTCCTAATGCAACATTAGATAATATTATTGCCGTTTATCCAATTGGATTTACTAAATCACCGATTGTTCTGGATCCATATGATTCGAATGTAAATGTTTTCATGGTTAATTATACTGCACGTGTTGAACAAATCGGTCAAAATCTCTTTTGTTTTGCTGGTGTTGATTCTATTGGTAATCAAGGTGATACAACTTGTCTTCGTTTTACAGTTCAACAAGGTATAACAAGTATGAATACACTCTATCTTTCAAATGCAACTCGATATCCAATGGGTTCTGTATCGAAATCTCAATCGACATGGACATTGATCTATCCGAATGGTACGACCTTTTCTCGACCAAGCACATCGGCATCGATTCGATTTAAATATCTTTCAACACAACAAGATATTTTAATCATCGATGTTGTCACATCAACAGCCAGTGCCGATTATCAATCAGATCGTTTAGTAATTACAACTAATATTGTATTTATTCCTGGTCAGAGTTTCTATATTTCATTTGATCCCGGTGTATTTCTTCCGATATCAACTTGTTTGCGAAATTCAATGGGTATAACAGATCCTAATTTTTGGCTATTCAGTATTCCATCAGAAATCACAACAACCGAATCAACAACAGTCTCAACTCTATTGACAACTCCATCAACAACCACTCGTAGTCGAACAGTATTCGATTTTTTTTCAAATAATATATAAATCAATATTTTTATCTTATTCATAGAGTCCACTACTTCGTACACTTAATTTCACATCGAGATCATCGATAAATCCGGTGAATACATCTCTAATTTCAGATTCATGGCTATGGGTGACACCGTTGCCTACGAATCAAGATGCACCAGCAACTAAAAAGATATTTCCTGTCAGTGGTATTATCGGTATTCTACTTGGGTTATTACTTTGTCTAGCTTGCATTATTAAAAATCGTCATATGATATTGAAATTAAAAGAACAATGCAAAAAACGACGTCCACAAATACGTAGTATGAATCTTCGACAAAGTATTGGACATTTTATCAACTATTATAATGTAACAACTCGAGCAAATAAGAGAAAATCTCGTGCATATGAACTAGCAACAATCAATGAACGAGACGCTAATTCAGAAGAAACAAATACAAGCATCGATGATTCACAAAATTCTGAGATTGTTAAACATCAATTAGTTGAAATTGAATGTTAAAAACAGCTCAGAACTTTTTTTTTCCGAGTAATAATAAATCTGAATGTGTCGATATAAAAGAGCTTCTTGGTTTCATTCTTTATTCGATCCAAGATCATTTATAGGATAGACGTATACAAACAAAAAGAAAACAAAATGTTCTTCAGAAGAATAATCTTAATTAATGATTGAATGAATGAACGATAATACTTTTATCTTGTGACATGGACACAAATTGTGAGCCCGAATAATTGAATCGAACACACCAAACTTGATCGGAATGTTCAGCTGATGTATAAACACATCGTTTAGCTTTTGTATCCCAGATTTTTACTGATTTATCCGATGAACTAATCAAAAAAAAAATATCTAAACATTTGTTTTCTAAAAACAGAATCGATCACATACGATGATATTAAATGTTGATTATCCGAGCTAAATGCTACACTAAGTACCCATGAACTATGGCCAGACAATGTACTAACAGTTGTTGGTTGACCTGTATGTCTACGAAATAGAATAAATATGAAGAAAACAAAATGAATATGAAATCACGAGAATATACAAATCATGAAGTCGAATATGACAATCATCCGAAGCTGAAGCTAAGACTTGAGAATCTGGTGAAAAACATAATGCACGAATAGGCATAGCATGACCTAGATTTAATCGTAAAAGAAAAATAAACATAATTATCTATTTCTCATTCAAACCTTCGACCGTGTGCAATAATTTTCCTGTTGCAACATCAAAGATATTAACGAAACCATTTTGTGAACCACATGCAAGTAATTTGCCATCGGGACTCTTAGGGAAAAGATGATTTTCAAACAACATTATCTATTATCTTACATAGATAGCACTTAAAACAAATTTTGTTTGTGTATCCAAAGTTTTTTCTTTTTGTCCTGTTTCAGCATTGTACAAATCGACTTTACCACCGAAACTACCCGTTGCTAAATATTGCCCATCAGGTGAAAATGCTAAACTCCAAGCATTGACTAGAATTGAAATATAAAATTCTCGTTCGAATCTATTCAATCTTCATCTTTTCTCTTTCATTTACCAGGAGTTGCATCAATATCACGAATTAATTTTCCACTTTCAATATCCCATAATTTAATTTGTGCATCAAGTGCACACGTTGCTGCAACTAGATTTTAAAAGAAAAACGAAAAAATCTAATTCAACTTTTCAGTTCGATTCTTTATTTACTAGTTCCTTGCGGATTAACATCAACGGAAACAACGCCAAGTCGATGGCCTGTACATGTATATTTTAATTCAAGTTTTTCTTTGTACCATGACCATATTTTAACTTTATCATCAATCGATCCGCTAATAATATATTCCGAACCATCTCTCAAACTTTTCGTCCAAGCACCTGCCCAAATACCATCTTCATGAGCTTAAAATAAATATTTCTTTTGTTTTTTTTTCTTTGAAGCAAAATAAAAATCAATTTACCATTGTCTTGACGACACAAACATTTTGCTGACTAGAAGAAAGCAAATATTTTAAAAATCGATAATAGAAATGCTAATCTGCGTTGTCTTTACCACTTCTGGCATCAGTCAACCTGAACGATTATAATTTTTATCTCAATGAAAAATAGTCTTGCAAAATTTTCTTGAAAAACTATTACAGACAAAACAAAGAGAAATTATAAAAATTCAATTTTTTTTTCTTCATCTACGTTTCTGTATTGTGCCGATGATCTATCGAATAAAAAAACAGGATCGAAATGTCTCTTGAATAGAGGGCGTGCATTGACAAAATGATACAGGTAAATCATTCATGTTTATTTCGAAGGAAGAAAAAAAAGAAAAAACAGAAGAAAAAGTGAATATTGTAGAGTTTTTTTTGTGTATTAAACAGTAGGTACAATTGTATAATCAACTTGTTGATTAAAATAATCCTTTTTTCTTTCATACTCGTTCATACTAATGATACTTTCTTGAGCATTCGAATTGTTTTTATCCACAAACGGTTCGTCAATCATAAGTATGCCATTCAAATGATCGATTTCATGTTGTAATAATTCACTAACAGATACATCGAGTTCATTCCATTGTTGTTCTTGACCATTATCATCCGTATAAACAATTGAGATTGATTTTGCACGTTGTTTTTTGACAAGAAATTGTGGAATACTCATGCAATCATCCCACATAGTAATTTTATCGGATGATGACCAGACAATTTTCGGATTGAATAATGTCAATGGTCCAAAACCGAGATTCAATGCAATCATACGTAAATTGATACCGATCTGACAAGCACTTATGCCACGACCGAAACCATGTCGACGACGAAATTCAGCAAGAGCTTGATGAAGTCGAAGTTTACTTGCTTGAACGAAATCATCGCGAAGATTGAGAACGAATTCGTTGCTTCGACGTAAATGTTGATCACCAATTA
>Ga0209914_1000752_pt1 | contig 39577 bp, 21 predicted proteins | sample ThiBiot_500_plan_FD_183949 | JGI IMG/M metagenome (GOLD analysis project Ga0209914, IMG submission 183949) | Wastewater bioreactor microbial communities from Cape Town, South Africa - Thiocy_cont_500_plan (SPAdes) | ecosystem: Engineered > Bioreactor > Thiocyanate-remediating > Anaerobic-Aerobic...
AATGCAAAGTATGGAACCGATAGAGCTCGTCGAGTTCTACTTGGAACCATCGTTGGAGCCATTGGAGCCAGTGATCCCGCGAATCGGGAAAGGAAATACTCGAATCCGGTGCTAAGATATCTTACGTTTTTACTTCAAATTATGGATTAAGAGTTTATTCCTCTGGTTGTTATTTTCTCGACGAGAACAATGAATGGAATGATCGAGGACTTCGAGTTGGAAATAAGACAAATCATGATCAAACTCATTGTTTAACTGAACTTAATTAAATATTTATTGTTCTTTGCTCCTTTTTAAGACGGCTGACTGCAGTTTATTGCAGCAAGACGACTTATTGCTTTTAACTTGCTTAGTTGCCTAACAAAATTCTTCTTCTTCTTCTTCCTACGCACGCATGAATCACATTTCAATTACGCCAACCTTTCTAAGTAGTTGTCCATCATTTTGAAAAGAAAAAAATCTATTCAGAATCTGACAAACAAATATTCTGAAATCTGTTTTTCGAAATTCAAGGTCGTTCGGGAAATCTAAGATATACAAAATGACTAATTAACATATTATAGTTTCGCCTTATATGATCATTTTTAATTGACCATTGATACGTCACATGCCTTATGCATACACGATTTAATTAAATTTGTTGAAATTCAAGTTTATTCACTGCAGAGTCTTTTAGAAAAAGAGAGATGAAGTAATGGCTGTTAGAGATCTTTCCTAAAACTTATTCTTCAAGTGATCAATGAGATTAGAAAAAAAGCACAACGTATGTCTTTGACTGATATTCTAACTTTATTTGTTTTAACTCTTGCACATTAGGGAATTGCAGTCAGCCGCCTTATCTACTCGGCTTTGTCTCGAGTGGAATTCTAGTTAAATATTTATCTTTTAGAGTTTTTCAGACAATAAAACACAAATGAATTTTATCTTAAATATTTTCCTGAATTAGTGTTGTCGGAAACAATTTTAGTTCTATTTATTTGATTGTCGAACGATGTACCTATAACAGACAAATTTAAATTTAAAGAAATGACATATCACTCTAAAAGTTAGTATTTTTAATTTATTCTGATCGTTGAGAATGTTCTTTTCACTTTGATACATTCAATCAAATTCTTTGATGAATGTCATTTGTTTTTGTTTTGTTTTATTACGAAATCAAATAAAGATTTGTCCTCGATTGACAAAGAAATGATTTTCATCAAAATCATTTATTTTTCTTCACGATGAGTTTTCACTTTTTCTATTCGTTCGATAAATTCAAAGTTTAAATAGTTTTATTTTTGAAAATGAAACTTTTCTTTTCCAAAGGTCAATCGTCGAATCAACCGATGTTTGTTTCCAATTCAACTTGAAATCGAAATTATTTTCCAATTGGGACAAGTCCTTTCGCTTTGTACATTCATACGAAGAATTCGTCGAGAAAAAGAAAACATCGACCGGTGATTCAACGATTTCATTACGTTAATTAACAAAAAAAGCAAAGCAAAATAAAGACTCGAAATGAATTAAGTTAAGTAACAATGAGTTTGAGAAAGATTCGTTTTTCGACCAACTCGTAATCCATCTGATTTCCATTCGTTTTCTTTATTCAAATAATAACAACCGGATGAATAAACTCGATATTCATATTCTTGATTCTCGCCTTCGAAACCAAAGATTAGAGTTCGATGACCAACTGTTTGTTGATTATCAAGCATAAAACTAAAATAACTTTGATTAACTTCAATTGAATTAGTAAAACTCGATTGTCTATCGAATTTATAAACGAATCGATAGGAGAAATTAGCTTTGATTTCGAAATGAATTGAAATCGGGAGATCAGTTGTCAAATTCAAAGAATGAAAGGTTTCATTCGTTAAAATCATTGGAGGAATTCGAAGATTTGGATCTCGAGGAATCAAAAATTCAATCGAATCTGAATTTGTTTCAAACAGAATTTCATTTCCACTGTCATCGAGAATCGAAATTGACAAAGATCGAGAAAGATTTGTATTGCTTTCGATTAGAGATTTACCGTAAACAGCTAACGGTTCCATGATTGACTAAAAATCAAACGAAATTTAAGAAAATAAAAAGAGAGAGAAACGAACTCGAAAGGAAACAGTTTGATTTCGATTTAAATTCGATGATGATAAATTCATTCGATTCAAAAGAGATTGAAGAGAAATTGTTTGTAAAGAAAGAAAAACTTGAGGTGTTTGAATTGAATAATTTTGTCCGAGATTTAAATGTAAATTTAACGAAGAAGTTAAGATGAAAATGATTTGATTTCGTTTGTCATTGAGTGAATCAGCTAATTCCTTTTGAGAATCGAAAACCCATTCGACTTGAGAATCTTTTTCGAGAATTTCCATTCGTTTTTGTAAAGGTCCATTGGCACCAGTTAAAACATTCGAAGCACATTGAAGAAGTTGAGCTGCAATCGTTTGAACATCTTCAAAAGGCATTTTCTCTAACCAAATTTGTAATTCTTTTGTTAATTCAAAACATTTCTCTGAAATTATCGTTAAACTTGTTCTTGTTAATTGATTTGTTGAACTAGTTAACTGAACAAGTGAGAGAGATTGTAATTTCAAACTATTCGCAGATGTTATTGGAAAATCAATTAAAGATTTGATTAAATCTTCTCGAAGATTTGCTTGTTCATTGATTTCTTTCAAAAATTCTAATCGAGCAGATTGATTTGTTGATTTCTCCTTCTCAATACTAATTCGACTCAATAATGAAGAAACCGAAATAGTTGACAATGGAATTCCATTTGAAATAGCTTTGTCCATCATCTCACTTTCTTTTTCATTAAATTCTTCAGTAATTAAACTTATTATTTGACTAATTTCATTTTGATTTAGATTTGAAGATAATAAATTAGAAAATGATTGTTTAGTAACAACAACTGAAGAAAGATTGAATTGAGTAATTCCATCTAAATAATCACGAATTTCAACGAAAAGATCGAGAGAATTTCCGATTGGTAATCGAACTTCAAACGATGGAATTGGAGAAAAAGCTATGATTTGGTTATTTCGAGTGAATAACGAATATTCTTTGATATTTTCTTTGATTTTCCAATGTGAACAAGTGATATTGAATAGAGTGTTTGTGGTTCCATTTCGAGGATTGATTTCACAAGAACCGTTTGATGGAGGAGGATTTATTTCGAAATTCAACGCACTTGAACTGTTGATTCCTTCGAATTGATAAATAACTTCGAATTTCCAATGAGTTTCATTTCGAAAATGAATCAAACAAGTGAAATTAGTCGTATTTCGACCGAAAAACCAAATATTTTCAAAATTCTCCATTTGATCAAATAAAATCCATTTAGTAAAGTTTTGTGTTGAATTTATTCGACCGAAATAAATATTCCAAATGAGTTTTTTCTTTTCGGGACATTCGTTGACACAAAAGGAAAATAAAGCGATTTGAGTTGTTGGATTTACTTTTTGAAATTCGACATTTGGAGAACAAAGAGATTTTATCACACATCTATACAAAATATAAACATTCGACTTTTTCAATTTCAAAAAAATTACCCAATGGCAATCATTGGCCGAGTTGAATCTTGAACTTGAACAATAACATAACCTGTCGCTTGAAGAGAAATATTTCGACGATTTGACATTTGAACAACAAATTGATATTCCAAATTCTTTTTAAGAACATTTGCAAAGATTGTTAATGAAGATTGATTTCCTTTGTATTCAAATTGAGTTAAATTGAAAAAAACATTGATTTTAACTAATGATTCGACTGGAGGATAAAATCGACAAAAATATTCGTATTTCCAATCCGAAGAATTAAATTCGAATCCATCGGGATCTTTCGAATAATTTCCTGGATTTAAAATTAAATTCTGTTGATCACCACTGGTGACAACCGATGTTCCCAATGGAACGAGATTTGCTGTTACACCTGATGGACTAATTTCAACATAAACTGATGAAGAACTTGTTAAACTTGAATTGTCTATTGTTGTTACTCGTAGTTCTAATTGATAAATTCCATATTGAAGAGTATTTGATGGAATATACAATTCACTTCGACTTGTTACGATCTTTTTATCAAATTCAATTTCAGAAAAATTCTCGTTTGTCGAGTTTTTAATTGACCATTTTTGAATTGTTGACAAAGTTTTGTTACAATCGAATTTTATTGTTGATAAAATATAAAAATCTTGACTTCGACGATATTGATATGCCTGTGTTCGGGGATTTGATTGAGGAATTAAGTTTATTATTACAGAATTACAATCTAAATATTACATTGCAAAACAAATCAAATTGATTAAATGGAGAAAATGATTTACTTTGATTGTGGCTAAATGTTGACGTTGTTTTAGTTGTTTTGATTGTAGACATCGTAGACGTGGCCACAGTCGAAGTAATAGTTATTGTGATAGTCATCGTAGATGTGGCTATGGTCGTCACTAATCTCGATGTAGTAGTAGTAATAGTTGGTATTGTCGTAGTCATTGTAGATGTTTCGACAATGGTCGTTACGATTGTGGATGTAATAATAGTAGTAGTTATTATTGTACTTTCCGGAATAGTTTCTGAAAAATCAATTGAATTCGATTCATGTTTCTTTTTTTTTAAATAATTCAATTTACCTGTTGTTATTGTTGGTTCACTTGTGGGTGGAACTTCGAGGAAAACAGTTTCTATTTCAAATCAAAAGAAAAACAAAACTTACTGCAGACTTGGTTTTTCACGATTTTTTGTACTCGATTATTCCCTTCGTCGGCGACATAAATATTTCCATAACTATCAAATGACATAGTACGAGAATGGGATAATTTATCGTTTGTTGAACCTCTACCCAAACATGCAAAAATACAACGAAAACCATTTTCATCGGAACGGATTATTCGATGATTTCCATGATCAACAATAAAAAGATGTCGATCACCATCGAGAACAATTCCTGCTGGATGAATAAGTTCGATTGTTATTTCCGATGATCCATTTCCTGCAACAGTTATTCCATTTGGTTGATTCAATCGAAATAATTGAATTCGACGGTTCCAACTATCTGCGACATATAAATCTAAATTAATATCAACGAATATTCCACAAGGATACTTAAGCATATCCGATTGAGATCCTTGAACACCTGTTCCAGCAACGATTGTTGTTGTGCCATTTGACCATTTTTTATCAACTCGATGATTATCATGCATTGAACAATATAAATTCTCATAAATATCAACGAAAAGACCCAAACATGCTGATGTAACATTCATAACCGATATCCATCTTTCATTTTCTACAATCCATTTATTCACACGACCATTTGCCAGTCCATTATCAACATAAATATCACCATTCGTTGTGACAAATATAGAATATGGATTTGATAAATTACCCTCGATAGTTTTTGTTGGATTGAGATGATTTTCATTTAGCCAAATATGAGTTTGACCAGTTTCTCGATTGGGTATGTAAATTGAATTGTTTGAATTGACAAAGATACTATACGGTTGTGTGCCCACAAAACTCTGATTGGCAAAAGTCGTTGCACTTGAATTCCAAGTTGTGTTTAAACAAAATCTTGGTTGATTATATGAAAGTGTCAAAACTAGAAATAAAAGTAGCAATGAACTAATGAAAGTACAGATAGGGAAATTGTTAAATGGTGAATTATCTAAGAGTAGAATCGTTCGAACAGAGAACGAGAAAGAAAAATAGATGAATTGTCTCTCGTTGAAGTTTAACAATTTCTCATTGAAAAACGATTTGCATTTCTTAAAGAGTAACGAGCTGATGGTGAATTGGATTTTGCGACAAATTTGAAAATGAGAGAAATTCTAAGAAATTCAACTGATTTCCCATGTTGCATAAATCGGTCGAAAACCGCCGTCCGACGGTTGTTTTTCGTTAGATTTTCTTCGGTAAAATTGAACAATTTTTTTTTTAATCTTAGAAAACTGTCAGAATTTGAGTCAAAATCGGGTCTCCCTATATTTGTAAGCGTGCTGAAGCCACATCGCCCAAATTTGCTTAGTTTTTAATATTGAAATTAATTAAAGATACCGCTAGAAAAAATACTGATTCGTTTGTCTTTGAACCTACGATGATGAAATTCAGAGAACAAGTTTTTCAAACATTGTAAACCATTTTTTTTTTTGATAAAAACTAAACCCTATTATGAGATTTTCTAACGAAATTCTAGACAAATCGGTGAAACTAAAGGCGTAAAATGAAACATCGAGAACATGGGTTATAAAGCAATCGGATAAATGACACATGGTAACTTTTATTTTTGATTCTCAATGAATTCATTTGTCTACTCAACCGACGAACTCATTTGTTCGTAATAATTCTACAATTCAAATCTTTAATCAACAAGAACATATCGTTCACCATCTTAAAAGACTATTACCATTTAGTCATACGCAACAATCAACTTTAACTTCAGAGTAAAACTAAAGTCACAAATCTAGTCCTCAAGGTGTTAAAATGAAAATGATCAAGAATATGTTAAAATTAAAAACGTAGACCCATCAACACCGCAAGCACCACACTTTTCTATAACACTGAACCTTTTTTTTACAATTGATTTATTTCTCCTTAATTGATTTTTCTACAAATTTATATTCTCCTTCATATGAGAGTAACCAGATTTCCTTTCGCATGGAATCAAGGATTCATTTCTCCCTTCTTATCTACGATCTCTGATTAACATGGATCGATTTCTCTGTTAAATCGAGAGAAAACTCATGCGAAACAATGATTAGTCAAAAGTAGAAAATGAGAATTTGGATGTTGATTTAGAGAAAATCGAACAATTTTCGTACTTACGATCAGATTTCTTTGATAAAGAGATCTTTTGTACTCGATGATTATATTGATCGGTGACATAAATATTTCCATAACCATCAAATGACATAGTTTGAGGATAATATAATTTATCGTTTGTTGAACCTTCTTCACCAGAACATCCACAAATACAACGAAAACCGTTTTCATCGGAACCAATTATTCGATGATTTCCCCTATCAACAATAAACAAATGTCGATCACCATCGAGAACAATCCCTGTTGGATAAATAAGTTTGATTGTTACACTTGATGATCCTTTTCCTGCAACAGTTATTCCATTTCGTTGATTCAATCGAAATAATTGAATTCGACTATTGTGACAATCTGCAACATATAAATCTAAATTAATATCAACAAATATTCCATAAGGATACTGAAGCATATCCGATTCAGGTCCTTGGACACCTGTTCCAGCAACGATTGTTGTTGCGCCATTTAACCATTTTTTATCAACTCGATGATTATGATACATTGAACAATATAAATTCTCATAAATATCAACGAAAAGACCGAAACAATATAATGTAACATTCATAACCGATATCCATGTTTCATTTTCTCGAATCCATTTATCCACACGACCATTATTTCCATTATCAACATAAATATCACCATTCGTTGTGACAAATAATGAAAATGGAGATGATAAATTACCCTCGATAGTTTTTATTGGATTGAGATGATTTTCATTTAGCCAAATATGAATTTTACCAGTGTCTTGATTTGGTATGTAAATTGAATTATTTGAATTGACAAAGATACCAATCGGAGATGTGCCCACAAAACTTTGATTGGCAAAAGTCGTTGCACTTGAATTCCAAGTAGCATTGATTCGAAATCTCGGTTGATTAAATGAAAAAGTTGTACTAGTCAAATATTGTTGTTGATAGATGAACAAACCAATACAAATCCGAAGAAACATTTGAATTGCAAAGATTTATTTTTATCTGTCTGTTGATTTCAACTGTCGACATGTTTTTTAAAACAATTTACCGGTTTTGTCAATAAGAAGATAAGTCACGTCATTAAATATTATCGAACAACAAATGTTTCTTCTATCTAAATTTTCATGATTTTACAAGTTTAATTTATTGAGAGGGTGTTGAGGGTGTTGAGTGTGAGGGTGATTTAGTTGAAGATTTTAAAATCGAGTGCCTACCTATTCTGTTATTTGGTTGTGTAAGTAATTTACGAAGCGAGTTAATTAATTTACACGAGTGGAATCGATATTCGATTCGTTGAGAACATGACTAACAATAATATAACGAAGGTGAGTGAGCGATAATTTGGATTCGACTTGTTCGAACTCCAATGAGAGAGAGAATGGAATCGAAATCTGATAGGTTGATACTCGATAAAAAAAACGGTAAAACAAACGAAGTGTTAATGAAGTGATCAAGGATTTGTGCCATTTGATTTGTTTTGTTCATCTTGTCTTGTGAGTCATCTGTTGGTTCTCTTTCTTTTCTTTAACGAGTGTTAGCACAAAAATCTCGCGATTGACAGTGACGAATATGGATGTTGAGTTGAGGGAGATAAATTCGAATATAAAATCTGCTTTGACTTTGAATTCTTGGTTGAAATGAGAATTTGTCCGTTGTCATGGTTGAAAGTGTAAATAGAGTTAGTGGGATTGAAATGCAAATCGATATGACTGTGATTAGCAAATGTTGTTGTTGTTGTTCGAGCTCAAGAAGAATTCGAACGGAAAATTGGTTGATTAGAGGAAACTAGGAATTGAGTTTGAATCGGAGAGAAAAACAGAACAAAATCCAGTAGATAAACATTTCGTGACTTTTATTGGAAAATAAAATGTTTGAGTTTGATGAATTTGATTTGTCTATTATTTGAACACGTCGAATAATCTATTTGAAATATTTATGTAATTAAACAGTTGATTAGACATTTTCTCAAGAATATCCATCGACAATTATTGATTAATCAGAGATTGACAAAAATATCATTTTTATTTGTAACTGTTTCTCTCTACAGAACCTTTTCTTTTCCTAATCAAATCAGCAATTCAAATTTAGAAAAACTAAATGTGATTAGTTATTATCCTTAAGTTAACTTGCTCGTTTAGTTTTTTTACTGAAAATTTAGTGTTTTTTTGAATTAAACATAGGCACATTAGTGCGCTGAGAGTAATTCCTATTTACTTCGAATTAAATTTTTTGTTTCACAATCCTCATTGATTTCTACAGGCATTTCAACAAAATTCAATTTTGATGTATCGAAAATTCTAAGAACTTGATTCGATCTACTAGAAGAATCTTGATTTTTATTTGGTATTTATCTCACATTCAAATTAGATAAGCAGGTTAAGAGAAAAACAAAACATAAGATCGATACATAAAGTGATTTGCTACCTGTTTGTACTTTCGTAAAGATTTTCTAAAAAATGAATTGATATTTATTTTTTCTTCAAAAAATAATTGAATTCACCTGTTGGTAGAACTTCTAATTCGATGATTGTGAGAATCTACAACATAAAAGATTTTTTTATTGTCGACATGTTTTTAAAACAAATTGGTTTTGTCACGTCATTAAATATCATCGATATTTTATTTCGATAAATTCTTTCTTTTCCACGAGTACCAATCTTCAACAAGCATTAAAACTATTTGAAAATGCACTTAACGTTAAAGCAGACATTGAACGTGTATCCTCTCAATTGAAATAATATTTCTCGAATTAAATCATTAATAATCAGCATACGTCTGACAGAAAAGATTACAACCACTAAATAGTAGAATCGATCTCAACGATTGTTTTTCTTTTGTTTCTGAATAAAAATTTCATTTAGTTAAAATTTATCTCTTTCAGATTTCTCGTATAATCAATCGATATTTTCTCCGAATGCTATTTTACTTTTTTTAATAATTGCTTGAAGTAACTATGGTATTTGATTTGAAAGCAATAAACTTTGTCTTCTATGTTCATTCAATGAAATATCAATGTTAAATGCAAATCTATTTATTTCTGTTTCGAATGTCAATATCAGTCAGAGTCGTTTTGTTTCAATTATTTTTCGAAATGTATCGATATTGAATTGTTTACTATTAAATATTAAGGATAAGCAGACTAATAATTCGGAATATATCGATTGAAGATATTCGAATTCTAATTATATATACATTCCTTTTTACAATATTATGAAGTTAAACTTATAAATATTTCACAAGAATAAGATAGATTGAGTTGACATGATTTCATTGTGCTCAATTTCAGCTATACTTTTCACTTGATATTTCGTTTAGATTATTCGGCACACATTCTATCAGTCGAAGTTATTTTTCTTCGAATGAGAAATAAGTAGTTTATTAACCAAAATGGTTTTTGAGTACGACTAGCAACATCTCAAACGTATATTTTCTTTCCTTGCACGGATGCATATCTAACGAATATATAAGAGAAAACAAAATGAATAATATCCTTCATTATTTTTCATCATAGAAATCAGAGATGGGCCGCTCCGACTCCGGAGCGACCGCTCCATGGAGCTAGCTCCGCTCCAGGAGCGGAGCGGAGCGGAGCGACTGGCAAGGATTATCGGAGCTGGAGTGAGCGATCAAGAAAAAAAAAACATCTCCATGGAGCTGGAGCGGAGCCTAGTATGTATAAAATTGAGCTGGAGCGGAGCTGGAGCGAACATTTCTTCATAGCTCCAATTATAGCTCAATTTTTACATTAATCTTCATTTAGCAATGATTAAAGAATCGCTGAGGAAAACGCTTTTCATCACACCGAATATGCTATTGTTATTATTTGTTATTTATTAACGACAACGTTTGATACAATAAATTTGAGGGTGAGGATGTGACCCTCAAGCCACCCTCAAGAATATGTTATCGATGTTAACTGTTCTGAAATGCAATCGGCATTTACTGTAACTTATTACTCTTTTGTCAATATAAATAATCTCTTTATTATAACTAAACTATTAATCTAAGTACATTGTCAATTAGTTTCACCTTTTGTTATTCTATATTTACCTGGAAATAAAGTACAAAATCCATAAGACATCATCTAACTTTTAAAAATAAAAAAATAATTTTTTTAATAAAAGAGCTGGAGCTGGAGCTGGAGCGGAGCGGTTTTTAACAGAAAAGGAGCTGGAGCTGAGCTGGAGCGAATTTTCGAGCAAGACAAGGAGCTTGGAGCGGAGCTGGAGATAAATCTGGAAGGAAGGAGCGGAGCCGGAGTGGAGCGCCTGGCAATTATCGTGAGCTGGAGCGGAGCGGGAGCGAGAAATGGTCGGAGCGGCCCATCTCTGATAGAAATGAAGGTAAACAGAATGATTTGTAATGACAAAATACAAGCATTCGTTTTTAAACATACTTCGTATTCGGTAAAATAGAAAGAAAAAGTCACTTTGAATAATATGCAGCACGTCAATAACAAATTTACCTTTTTCCGTTCTCGGATAGACTTATGTTACTTCAAGGTGAGCTAAAGAAAAAAAAACATTAAAAGGAAGAGAACGAATAAAACGAATTGTGTTTTGTTTTTCCTACCCAAAAACATCATTCTATCTATTTCATATAAACAACGTCGTTGGTAAATACTAAACATATAAAACTATGGCTGGTGTAAACAGTAAATCGTTAGAAATACCTAATGATAATCTGGAAACATTTTCAATCTTTTGGCTTGATAAACAAGTTAATGCAACTGAAGATAATCGAAATACTCAATTAAAACTTCGAGAAATTATTAATCATTTGAAAACATTCGATGATCTAGGTGAATGTTATCAGAGGATTCTTTCACTTTCAACACAAGATCGATTGGTTCTTATAGTGAGTGGTCGATGTGGACGACAATTAGTTCCTCAAATACATCATCTTAGACAAGTTTCATCCATTTATGTCTATTGTATGGATAAGAAAGCGAATGAACTAGAGAGCTGCAAACCGGACGGGTACCCGGCACCCGAACCGACCCGAACATGGGTCCGGGTAAAATTTTGAAAATCGGTTCGGGTCCGGGTGAAAGTGTCTACCCGGACCCGACCCGAGAACTAGCGACTGGCCGTGTTTTAGAAGCACGACGACAACAACTCAGTCCTGATTCACTCGATAGTCTAGTATTTTTACGTAATTTTAGATTGCCATAACTCGTTTTGTTATTTATTAAGTATGATGAAAGTAAATGTAATATATATGTTTGGAACCAAATAAAGATTTAGAAATTTAAATATATTTTGAAAAACAAATGATTTGAACTGACTCGGGTCGGTTCGGGTCCGGGTGCACCTATTCGGGTCCGGTTCGGGTCCGGGTTCGAGAGAAAAACTCGGTTCGGTTTCGGGTGGAAAAAAGTGTACCCGTGCAGGACTCTAGAATGAACTATGGACAAAAGATTTTATTAAAATTAAAAGTGTTATTGTTCAATTGAAAGATCTCATTCATGTCATTAAACAAGATCAAAAAGGTCGAGTTAAAATTGAAGAACCATTAACCATAAATATATTTAATGTTAATAACAAGAAAGACCAATCGACGACAGGATTAAATGGTAATTTTATTCATTCTCTTCTCTTAATCGATGTTCTTATTCGAATGAAATCGATCGAAAGTGATAAACAACAATTGATTCAATTATGTAAAAAAGAATATCAAACTAATAATGCTGAGTTAATACTTGTCCGTGAATTTGAAAAAGATTATCGATCAGATAAAGCGCTTTGGTGGTATACTCGTGATACATTTCTATATAAAATGTTGAACAAAGCATTACGAGTTCAAAATATTGATCTTTTATTTTTATTTCGCTTTGTTATTGGTGATATATATCAACAACTAAAACAATATCAACAGGAATCACCTATTCGTGTCTATCGTGGTCAGGTTATGTCGATTGATGAACTCAATACTCTTCGACAATCGATTAATAATTTTATTTCGATAAATTCATTCTTTTCAACGAGTACTAATCGTCATAAAGCATTACATTTCTTGAATAGCAGCGAAATTACAAGTGATTTATGTCGTATACTCTTTATTATTGATGCTGATCCTCGAGTAGTAAAATCAAAACCATTCGCTGATATTAGTTCGTTGAGTGAGTTTAGTAATGAATGTGAAGTATTATTTATGATTGGATCTATTTTTCGATTGATTAAAATTGAAAAAATGAAAAATGAAAAAGTTGTAATGATTCATATGGAACTATGTGGCGATGATGAACATGATTTGAAGGAATTATTCGACCATATGAAAAATAAATATGGCGGTGGAAATGAAGAAGTTAATCTTCATTCGTTTGGTAAAGTTTTGTATCGAATGGGTAAATATGATTTAGCCGAGAAGATTTATCATCGATTGTTATCAGAGTTACCACCAAATGATCCTTCGCTTGGTGATTTATATTGGAATCTTGGCGTAGTGACTAGTAATAAATCTGCCTATGACTCTAGTCTTGAATGGTTTCAGAAATCACTGGTGATTCACGAGCGAAAAGGATCATCTAATTATGTAAACATTGGTAATTTATATAATTGGATCGGGAATGTTTATCGTGGCAAGCATGAATTGGATAGAGCATTAGAAAATTATCAGAAAGCAATAGAATTATTTCGAAATGCAAATAATGAAGATCATCCAAGTATGGCTAATTTTTACAATAACATTGCTATTGTATATTATGAGCAGAAAAAATACACAGAAGCGTTAGATTTTTACAAAAAGTCATTATCTATTCAAAAACAACATTTACCTTCGAATCATCCAGATATTGCTAGTTCTCACAATAATATTGGTAATGTTTATTCTGATCTGAATAAATATGATCTTGCAATGGAACATCATCAACAGTCACTCCAAATGAACTTAAAATCACTTCCTGGCGATCATCCTAATATTGCCACCAGTTATAATAATATTGCCGCGATACATGAAAAAAAACGTGAATGGAAACAAGCATTAGAATTATTTGAAAAGGCATTGAATATCTATCAACATGCATTCTCTTCGCAACATCAAAATGTACTGAAAGTCAAAGCATGCATTCAACGTGTATCCTCTAATTTGAAATAATATTTTCGAAACAAAATCATTAATAATCAGTATTTATTAGAGAAAAGAAAAGAATAATTGTTGATTGATTCTTGAAAATTCGAAGATTCTATTAACCATTCGGAAAAGATAAGTTAAAGTGAAAAGATTAGAATCGATTTCGACGATTGTTTTTCTTTTTCTTTTCTGAATAAAAAATAGATTTATTGAAAATAACCTTGAAGAACTATTTTAATCGGATGTTCATCAAGAAAATAATAAATGAGAAAAAACGAGATTCGTTTTCTGATTTATGGTATAATCAATTGATATTTTATTCGAATGTAGGATGGGATCTAGATGCTTTTCACCTTTACTGATTCGACTATCAGAGAATTTATCAAATGAGATTTGAGTTATGGAAACAAATTCGCAATGTTATATGATTTTTATTCATGAAGTTATAAATAAATCTTTGAATTATAAATCAGCTTCGAATATAACTGTTGCTGATTCTGTGGATACAACTTTATAAAAGTTAAATGAGCCTCGTGAAATCTTTGTCGATACGAATTTCGATTAATATGTTGCCGATTGTAAAAACATTAGAATACGATCTTTTGAGTTGAATGAACTAAATGGAACAACAGTTATTTCGAATGGTAGTAAATACTTTTTCATTGTCGATGATGAGAATCATCGCATCATTGTCAGTAATCAATTAGTTTTGATAGTTTTGGAAAATATATTTATCGTAGATGAAGATAATAATCGAATAGAAAAGTTCACATTACTATCAAACTCTAACAGTACGTTGAATTTACTAAATGTTTCATACAATCAGCCGACACTTGATCCATTTGTTGTTTGAAATCCTAATGGAATTATATTCACTGATTTAAATACAATTGATTTTTGTTACAAATAATAATGATATTTACGTATAACTATGATCAATTCACCATATGCATAATCAATAAATGAAACTATAATACAAATAGTAATGAAATTGTTACTTTTATCAATGGTGAATCTTACGATTTGTTTGTTGATCTCAATACTTTTCTTTGCATGATTTACATAAATTTATGAGCAAATCATTAACAAACACCTCAAATCCTTTGACACTATAGTTGTTGATTGAAGTTATATTGGAAATACTCTAAATGAGATTATAACGAGTCCACAGAGAATATTTATTGATGTTGATTTTAATTTCTATCGTATTCAACTATTTCGATGGAATTATTGTTCACTCTCCACACCAACTGACGTCTTTCTCGATTTTCTAAATAATCGAATCATTCATTCTGCAAATATGACTTTTGATAGTTCTATGGAAATATTTATGTTATTGATCGAAATTATTCAATCGATAGTCATCATCGAAGGAATCACGCGATGATCAAGCATAATAATTACACTTAACCATCGAGTGAATGTTATTTTCGATGGAAATAAATATAATTGAGACAATAATCGAACTCTATTCATCTCAACGATTGTAATCCAGAGTTCGACTTATTATTATCAAAATACAGTTGTTGCTATCAGTTTGAATGTTTATTTCATATTCAATCCTTATAAAAAAATCAAAGAGTTTGTTTAGATAACAGTCTCTTCACATGGTTATATAGGTGTCTATTGTCAAAATGATGGTGTATGTCGATCAGGATATTTGAATGTCTTGGGTGAGAATTATTCTTCGAACTGCTGCGAAATCGATCATGTTTTTTAATCAGTACTGTGCAGCATAACATAGTGATTATGAATGTTCTCAAATATTGTCTTGGTATATTGATTTAGCAAAAACGAAAAATAAAAGAAAACATGTCGACCTGTTATTCAAAAATTAGTTTATGCTGGAGTAGGATTCGACCTATATTTCCTATAAATCCTATATTTTTGACAAGTCCTATATATCGCTCGTTTTTCCTATTTACCTATATTTTGTCGATAAAATAGGAGACGCCAAAAAGATTGATCAATTCCCTCATAAACAGCTTTCAATTATTAGAGAACTCTTATGTCAGCACATTTACTCAAAGTACTCAATTTGCTCACGCAAAATGTAAATTGTCTAGTCACGGAACAAATAAATTAGGAAAATGATATTAGATGATGAAGAAGAGGACTTTAACTCGAGGAATTAATTGAGTGGGATAAGGATTTCTAGTGAATGAAAACGACTAAGATTATATTTTAGTAGGATTTTTAGTTTTCATTTCAGTTTCAAATCATCTCTGAAATTTGTCTAATTGTCCCTAATGATCGATGAGACCTTTTCTATCACCATCAGTGGCGCAACAAGAGTTTTTTGACCAGTAAATAAACATCGCTTGTGTCAGAAAAAAAGTGGGCGAAAGGGACGGGATTTATATTGATGGGCCAAACAAAACATTAATAACGTAAAAGATACAAAAAGAAATTAAATGAAGTCCGTCTAATCAGGCATATATAGAGTGTCAGTTCTGGATTTTCTTCTCGAGAACTCGAAATTCCATATGGGCTTCTGTTCCTGAAAACTTGGAGCTCTACGATAGTTTCTAGAGATATGCACAGAATCGTATATTACTGAACTCTTTGACGACAACAGGGCTCAAAAACATACTTATTTTTCAATAGTAACTTAGGAAATATTGTTTGCAGTTCTGAAATACAATGATTATCGAAATCGTTCACCCTTTCCTACCGTATCACTTTACCGTCTGTGTAATTAAAGAAAAATATCAATAAGATCACATTTCCATCATCGTATACTTTATAATATCAAATGATATTCATAAGGTATTGGATCAACTTTTAAAAAGACAACTTCTACTTAAACTATTGAATATTGTCTGTATAGTATATTTTGTAGCGAAGCAGAAACTTGTTGTCTATTATATTACCTTATTTCAACTTAAATATGGTATATTGTCCTTTAAATAAGAACAAAGCACAGAAATCTTTCACTTATCACAACTGTAAAATAAAAATATAACAGCTTTCTTTCAATCTGAATGAATAACAAAGCAAACTCTAAAAATTTCTATACATATATCCGATATCATGGATTATACGATGATAGAAATGTGATCTTTTTAATATTTATCTTAACAATCCAGAAGATAAAATAACGCAGTAGGGATGGAAGAATCATTTTGACAGCCATTACACATAGGCAATTGTTTTTTTAAATAAAAGCATCTTCCACATCCTTAAGAATACAAATCACTAGGTAGCCGAGAGTTCCATGTTAACCTGTAAAAACTAAAATTTTCAATAGAAATCATAGTTTAAAAAGTCCTATGGTTTTTGTCATTTTCTATTGAAAATCCTATATTTTAGTAAAATATAATCCTATAAGGATTCCTATATTTCCAGAAAAACGTGATCCGAGGCCAGGGTATACTTTTTTCGAAACTAAGAAAGTGTTTAATTTCACCTTCATCTTCGATGTCAGAAGTGATGTGATTCCATACAAACCAGATCATACCCGGTTGAAGTGATGTTTTATTAATGCATATCTAACGAATATACCAGAGCCATAATGAATAATATTCTTAATTGTTTTTAATCATAGAAATGCGAGGATAAACAATGATTTGAGAAGATAAAATACAAGCGTTCTCTTTTTAAACATAGTTATTGCTAGGCAAAATATGAAGAAAAAGTCAGTTTCAAGAATACGCAGCACGTGGATATCAAGTTTCTATTTTTGCGTTCTCGCATAGGCTTAGTTTAATAAGGCGAGATAAAGAAAAAAAACATTAAAGAAAGAGAACCAATAAAACGAATTACGTATTACGGTTTTTACCCAAAAAATAAAATCAGTCTACGTGTTTTATATAAGTATTGGTGTTGCAAATACCGAGCGTATAGTTATGGCCGGTGTAAACAGTAAATCGTTACAAGTATCTAATGATAATCTTGAAACATTTTCAATCTTTTGGCTTGATGCAGAAGTCAATACAACTGAAGATAATAGAAATACTCAATTAAAACTAAGAGAAATTATTAATCATTTGAAAACATTTGATGATCAAGGTGAATGTCATCAGCGAATTCTTTCACTTTCACAAGAAGATCGACTGGTTCTTATAGTGAGTGGTCGATGTGGTCGACAATTAGTTCCTCAAATACATCATCTTAGACAAATTTCATCGATTTATGTCTATTGTATGGATAAGACAGCGAATGAACTATGGGCAAAAGATTTTATTAAAATTAAAAGTGTTATTGTTGAATTAAAAGATCTCATTCATGTCATTAAACAAGATCAAAAAAGTCGAGTTAAAATCGAAGAGCCATTATCTATAAATATATTTAAGACAGGTGCCAACAAAGCAGACCAATCGACTACTGGATTAAATGGTAATTTCGTTCATTCTCTTCTCTTAATCGATGTTCTTATTCGAATGAAATCGATCGAAAGTGATAAAAAACAATTGATTCAACTATGTAAAAGAGAATATCAAAACAATCAGAAGGAATTAGAATTCGTCGGTGAATTTGAAAAAGATTATCGATCAGATAAAGCACTTTGGTGGTATACTCGTGATACATTTCTATATAAAATGTTGAACAAAGCATTACGAGTACAAAATATTGATCTTTTATTTCTACTTCGCTTCGTTATTGGAGATATTTATCAACAACTAAAACAGTATCAACATCAATCATCTATTCGTGTCTATCGTGGTCAGGTTATGTCAATTGATGAACTCGATACTCTTCAACAATCGATTGATAATCTGATTTCGATAAATTCTTTCTTTTCGACGAGTACCAATCATCATAAAGCAGTAGGTTTCTTAAATAGCAGTGAAATTACAAGTGATTTATGTCGTGTACTCTTTGTTATTGATGCCGATCCTCGACTAGTCAAATCAAAACCATTTGCTGATATAAGTTCGTTGAGTGAGTTTAGTAATGAATGTGAAGTATTATTTATGATTGGATCTATTTTTCGATTGATTAAAATTGAAAAAATGAAAAATGAAGAAATTGTAATGATTCATATGGAACTATGTGACGATGATGAACATGATTTGAAGGAATTATTCGATCATATGAAAAATAAATTAGGTGGTGGGAATAAGGAAGTTAATCTTCGTTCGTTTGGTATCGTTTTGCATCAAATGGGTAAATATGATTCGGCAGAGAAGATTTATCATCGGTTATTAGCAGAGTTACCATCAAATGATCCTTCGCTTGCTAGTTTATATGGGAATCTTGGCAATTTGACTGATGATAAAGCTGCCTATGATTCTAGCCTTGAATGGTATCAAAAATCATTGGTGATTCATGAAAAAAAAGGATCATCTAATTATCGAAGGATTGGTAATTTATATAATTCGATAGGTAATGTTTATCAGTGCAAGCTTGAGTTAGAGAGAGCATTAAAAAATTATAATAAAGCGATCGAATTATTTCGAAATGCAAATGATGAAGGTCATCCAGATATGGCTTATTTCTACAATAGCATTGCTAATGTATATTATGAGCAGAAAAAATACACAGAAGCGTTAGATTTTCACAAGAAATCATTAGCTATTATGAAACAACATTTACCTTCCAATCATCCAGATATTGCTGCTTCTCACAATAATATTGGTGTTGCTTATAAGAAGCTGAATAAATATGATCTTTCAATGGAACATTATCAACAGTCACTCCAAATACTTTTAAAATCACTTCCTAGTGATCATCCTAAAATTGCCATGAGTTATAGAAATATTGGCTTGATACATGAAGAAAAACGTGAATGGAAACAAGCATTAGAACTATTTGAAAAGGCACTAAGGATTCGTCAACGTGCATTCTCTTCACAACATCCAGATGTACTTCAAGTCAAAGCGAACATTGAACGTGTATCTGCTAACTTGAAATAATATTTTTTTGCGTTATGAAACAAAATTTAGAAAGGTAAAGCATTATTAATCAGTATGCCTGACAGGAAAGAAAAAAATAATTGTTGTCTCATTCTTGTGAATTCGAAGTTCTATTGAGCATGCGAAAATGACAAGTTAAAGTGAAAGGACTATAACTATTGAATATTAGAATCGATCTCAGTGATTTTTTTTCTTTTCTTTCTGAATAAAAAAACTCATCTATTGAAAATATACGTCAAGAACTATTTTAAAATTTATCTTTTTCTGATGTTCATCAAGAAAATAACAAATGAGAAAATACAAGATTCGTTCTATAATCAACGGATATGTTGTCCAAATGCACCATGGGATCATCGGAGGGACTCCATTCTGAATCTTTATTACAACAAACAATAGTATTTATTCAGTCATAGAAAGCAACCACCATATGATATCTGTTTGACCTAACACCAACTCAATATCGAGAATATCTATTTCACTTAATTTAAATTATTCAAGAAGCATTTTCGTCATAGAAAATAATTTATATTATAATGCTCGGTGTGTGTCTGTGTGTTCACTTTGTTTCAGAAAATAAAAGACAACAAAGATGAATGATTATCGATTTTTTTAGAATAATTAGAAAAGAGTACTGCTCAATGGGAAATGGAAAGTTAAGTTGAGGGAAATTTACCTTCTATAATGTTCAACCTACGCTATTGTCATTCTCCAATGTTTTTGAAAATTCTATCATTTTTTTTCTATTGACCAGGTCAAAGGTGATTGAACGGATCTTACGGGCGTATAATACATGTATATTTTGAGTAAATCACGTCCACAGAGTCTTCTCTTTCTAGAATTCGTTAGAAAATAAAGAACAATAAGTGATGTTCATGGAAATTTCGAGAGACGAGAAACAATTCTACTGAGTAGAATTTTCTATTGAATTTTTAAAATTTAAGATCGACAGACATTTGAATAGAAATGACAACAAAATCATTGGAGAATACACATCGATTGATACATCAAAGCAATAGAAGAAAAACTATATTAGATCACAAACAACGGGCTTTTTTTTTGGGAAAGATCGAGGATTGAATTTGTCTAATGTATTGACATATGAACAATACTTCTGTTAGTTGTTTCACAAAAATGGTACAAAGCGCGATACTTAACCCTTTAGAACCGAAGGATATTTTTTTGACAATCAGCAATAGCTGACCAGTGGAATAGAGCTTCTCAACCCTCAGTACGATTAGGTTATATTTAAAAAAAAATTTTTTTGTTCTGATGCAGATACAGAATGTCGCTTGGAAGGGACATTCGGTTTTAGCGGTCCAAATTTTTTAGTTCTTTTTAAGTCGTGTAAGAGATGTGTCTTTATCTGAGCAACTTTGTTTATTTCATTTTTAACACAAGAGATTCATAGAAACTAATTGTTTTTCTTTAAAAAAAGTGAATGAAGATGAATATTGTATTTTGAAATTCCGATGTTCATAGTAAAATCAGCTATTTGTTGATATGATATTGAGTAAAGCAGTTTCTGTTTGAATGAAGACAAACATTTTCTTCATGATGCCGTAATGTATCCGTAGGTCAATTAGAATATTGTGGGATACTTTCATTTGATAATCTAATAATATGTCTCGCAATATCATTCGAAAGAACACGTTTTTTTCCTGCATTTTTGGAAAAACAATAGCTTCAAAATGAAAAATATACATTTCATAAGCTATCAGTGGCCAAAAGGTCATAATTGCGTTTGACAATCACTTAAAATTGAATTTCTTTTTTTTAATAATCTACCAAGTTGCCTTTGTTGAGAAAAAATATTGAGTTCTGTGTATCAAGTTGTATGAAATGTTTTATTGCAATTATTGTAATGTCCCTTGGAAGGGACATTCGGCTTTAAAGGGTTAAAGATAAATTATAGTAAAAAATCTACGATTTGTACAGAATAAAGGAGGTAGAAGTGATAGGAAATGAAATCTGATTGTAGAAAGTGAAGGAGTACACACGATGACGTTAATATTTGGATAAAACTATATAAATGATTTAGCTATTCGAGATATTAATGTTAAAACATACACATGTGGAGTACTGTGAAATTGCACAAGTTCTCGTTAGTATCTATTAGAATGTTTGGTTATATTTGTGTATTTATTTTACCATCGAAATTTGACATAACTTAGATTTTCACTAATAAAAAGATTGCGCTGTTATTCCTTTCTATTTCATTTTGTTTAGCTAATCGTTCGGAGTGTTGAACTTCTTACTTTTGATAAACTCGAATGAATCGTTTAACAAAGAAATTCATTTACTCATCATTCAAAAGAATTCAATCCGTTGGAATTTCGAAAGAATATTCGCTCGTGAGAATCAGTTTTGTTCTGTTTTCTGCATGAAACAGTTATAGGCTTCGAAAAGTCTTAAAACTATGTTTGTCCGATTCAATCAGAAAATAGTTGAATAAAACTTTTTGGAGATAAAAACAATAGTAATGTTCTAACGTATCTTTTTGTGCTCAATCCAAATATTTTCTTACTTTACTTTCCCTGCAAGCAGTCAATTTTATTAATGAGATTTGTTTTCGAAAAAAAAAAAGTGAAAACTCTATTAAAATCTGATAATACGTAGAGAATTTCCATATGAAACTAGTGCTTGTTTGCCGCATTTCTGACACGTAAACGTTAGTGTAACGAAAAAAGCTGATTCGTTTGCTGAATTGTTGACTATTGAGTTTGGTTTGATTGTTTACTCGAAGTATACAATCAATATTTTATTGATAAGATAAAAGTTATACGAATAGAAAGATTAACATGTGTAGAAAGAATGTAATAGTATGTGAGTCAATCACTGAACTGATTGATCATCTTCTTAATTCTTCGATTTGTTTGTTCTTCGCACAGTTAGGCTATTTTCCAAGTAAACCAAAATCTCTTTTAATCTCAGATACATCTACATTCAAGGGTGGGGGAGCTGAATTTTTGATTGTCGCATTGTTTATCAGTGTTTTTTTGGCGAAAGTCATCTAGAATTACCAGCACTCAATGGCCAATCAAAGCAATCATGTTTGTATTACCGAACAACACTACTGAAGAATTGTTAGTGATATCTATGACTCTCAGTGATTCTTATGGAAAAGCAGATAGTCATCATGGTGTCTACATTACAGATTTTATGGAGGGATCTTTAAAAAATCACTAAGAACGAAAGCAGAGTCCTTATCAAGGAAACTCTAGTATGATTACCGGAGTAGCATAAATTTTCTGGTACTGACTATTATCGTTTGTAAAAGAAGAGTGAGCATCGCCTATACTGTAAACTAACTCGAACGTCTATGTCGATAATCGTTCTCATTAAATATATGAGTGTGGATTCATTTTGTAAATTCGACTTTCGAGTGAAAATATTTGCTCGAATGTCACTCACTCACTAACAAACATATTGAGATCTTAATTTCTTTCAGAAAACAGTTGAGCGCTACTTGTTTTTATATTTACAAGTTTCTTAGTGTTATAGTCATATTTCTCATTCGAAATCAATTGTTGATCATTTGTTTCATTAAGATTTTTATTTCAAATAAATGTTCTATTATCAACAAGTTTTGTTTTTCTGTTTTGAGCGAAACTAACGCTTGGCCTAAACGAATCACTTCGTCTGATTTCAAATTAAATTCACAAGTCAAAACATAGAAAAGAAAAAGACTCGTTAGTTTGTTTGTTTTAATCATCGACATATTGATCATGAATTGTAATAGAATGTAAGTAGAGTACTTGCAAAAGCCGTATTTCAATTCGTTAATGACGTTTTCAACAATTGTCTTATTATTCTCCTAAACTCGATGTTAGAAAAGCGATTCAGCAAATAACTACGACCAGCTAAGATTAGGCACGAGACTAATCGAATGTTTGTTAATAATTTTCAAGTCATTCGACAAAACAACAATCTCCAACTTATTCTTCAACAAATCAATTCATAATACTCCTAGAAGTCAAAGTTTTTGTGAAACAACTAAACAAATTGAATATTCTTGTTGAAGATATTTCATGTGAGTTCATAATGATCTAAATCAGTTGTTTTCTCACTTGAAAAGCATAAATATTGTTTCTTCGCTTATTGGTTATCAAATCTCATCAACACGTTATTCTACACAGTTAATCGATTCAATTCATTAAATGATCTCTCTTACAACTTGTTTTCTATCTTTTTCTTAGTTTATTTCATACTGATTATCTTCTCTATTCACCTATTGCAACTTCACCAGTTAAAACTACAGATAAATTTGTTATTCATGTTTTTCTTACTCATTTTTTCTCTATTACTCATAGTACAGTAAGTGTAAAGATAGATTGACTTGAGATTATTTCATCTATATTTTTACTAGATATTCAGTGTTTTAGAATAAAATATTATTTAGATTGTTCGGCATACATTTTATCCATTAAAATTACTTTTCTTCGAATGAGAAATAAGTAGTTTATTAACCAAAATGGTTTTTAAGTACGACTAGCAACATCTTAAATATATTTTCTTTCCTTGCACAGATGCATATCTAACGAATATACCAGAAAACAAAAATGAATCATATCTTTCATTGTTTTCACTCATAGAAAAAGTGGATAAAGAATGACACGAGAAGACAAAGTACACGGATTGTTTTTTAAAATACTTTTTGTTTTGCGAAATATGAAGAAAAACTTTACCTTTTAGCGTTCTCGCATCACACTTATGCTACTAAGGTGAGATAAACAGAAAGATAACTGATAAAACAAATCATGTGCTCCTTCTTCCGACAAAAAGACTCCTTCTACGTATTTTATATAAGTAGCGTTGTTGGCAAATACCGAGCGTATAGTTATGGCCGGTGTAAACAGTAAATCGTTACAAGTATCTGCTGATAATCTTGAAACATTTTCAATCTTTTGGCTTGATGAACAAGTTAATACAACTGAAGATAATAGAAATACTCAATTAAAACTTCGAGAAATTATTAATCATTTAAAAACATTTGATGATCAAGGTGAATGCCATCAGCGAATTCTTTCACTTTCACAAGAAGATCGACTGGTTCTTATAGTGAGTGGTCGATGTGGTCGACAATTAGTTCCTCAAATTCATCATCTTAGACAAGTTTCATCGATTTATGTCTATTGTATGGATAAGAAAGCGAATGAACTATGGACAAAAGATTTTACTAAAATTAAAAGTGTTATCGGTGAATTGAAAGATCTCATTCATGTCATTAGACAAGATCAAAAAAGTCGAGTTAAAATCGAAGAACCATTATCCATAAATCTATTGAATGGTAATTTCGTTCATTCTCTTCTCTTAATCGATGTTCTTATTCGAATGAAATCGATCGAAAGTGATAAACAACAATTGATTCAATTATGTAAAAAAGAATATGAAAACAATCAGAAGGAATTAGTATTCGTCCGTGGATTTGAAAAAGATTATCGATCAGATAAAGCACTTTGGTGGTATACTCGTGATTCATTTCTTTGTCGAATGTTGAATAAAGCATTACGAGTTCAAAATATTGATCTTTTATTTCTACTTCGCTTCGTTATCGGAGATATTTATCAACAACTAAAACAATATCAACATCAATCATCTATTCGTGTCTATCGTGGTCAGGTTATGTCGATTGATGAACTCAATACTCTTCAACAATCGATTAATAATCTCATTTCGATAAATTCATTCTTTTCAACGAGTACCAATCATCAAAAAGCATTATATTCCTTGAATAGCAGCGAAATTACAAGTGATTTATGTCGTATACTCTTTGTTATTGATGCCGATCCTCAAGTAGTAAAATCAAAACCATTTGCTGATATAAGTTCGTTGAGTGAGTTTAGTAATGAATGTGAAGTATTATTTATGATTGGATCGATTTTTCGATTGATTAAAATTGAAAAAATGAAAAATGAAGAAATTACAATGATTCATATGGAACTATGTGGCGATGATGAACATGATTTGAAGAAATTATTCGATCATATGAAAAAGGAATTGGATGGTGAGAATGAGGAAGTTAATCTTCGTTCGTTTGGTAAAGTTTTGTATCGAATGGGTAAATATGATTTGGCAGAGAAGATTTATCATCGGTTATTAGCAGAGTTACCACCAAATGATCCTTCGCTTGCTGATTTATATTATGATCTTGGCAAAGTGACTCATGATAAAGCTGCCTATGACTCTAGTCTTGAATGGTTTCAAAAATCGCTGATGATTCATGAAAAAAAAGGATCATCTAATTATGTGTACATTGGTAATTTATATAATTGTATAGGTAATGTTTATCGTCAGAAGCGTCAGTTGGAGAAAGCATTAGAAAATTATAATAAAGCGATAGAATTATTTCGAAATGCAAATGATGAAGATCATCCAAGTATGGCTGGTTTCTACAATAACATTGCTATTGTATATGATAACCAGAAAAAATACACAGAAGCGTTAGATTTTCACAAGAAATCATTAGCTATTAGGAAACAACATCTACCTTCGAATCATCCAGATATTGCTGGTTCTCACAATAATATTGGTGTTGTTTATAAGAAGCTGAATAAATATGATCTTGCAATGGAACATTATCAACAGTCACTCCAAATTCGTTTAAAATCACTTCCTGGTGATCATCCTGATATTGCTGGAAGTTATAATAATATTGCCTTGATACATGAACAAAAACGTGAATGGAAAGAAGCATTAGAACTATTTGAAAAGGCATTGAATATCTTTCAACATTCATTCTCTTCGCAACATCCAGATGTACTGAAAATCAAAGCACGCATTGAACGTGTATCCGCTAACTTGAAATAATATTTTTTTTGTGTTATGAAACAAGATTTCCAAAAGTAAATCATTAATAGTCAGTGCGCCTGACAGAAAAGAAAAAAATCACTGTTGTCTCATTCTTGAAAATTCGAAGTTCTATTGGCCGTGCGAAAAAGATAAGTTAAAGTGAAAAGACTAGAACTCACAAAAAGTTGTTGCTCCTGCGGCTGAAATTATTCTTTCGAAAGAGGGATTGGAGTACTTAAAATCCCTGAAAAGTTTCTTTATAAAATCGATTGAAAACGTCGTTTATTTGTGTGGAAACTTCTAGAAAATATTTCTGTAGAAATAACTGGTTAATTTGCTCGATTATTTGAAAGAACTGTTGTCTGAATTGAAATTGAACCTTGTTCATTTTCTTAACCTAAGATTTAAATGTTTGGATTAAAATATCTGTTTACTTATTCTCTCTCTCAACGAACAACATTGCAAAAGCGTTTGAAATTCAGTTGAACATCTCGTCGAAATCAAATGAAACTTCGATCGACTTTCAATTGAGCTGGCAATCGAAGTGTTTATTCATGTTTATTTGTCGTTTAATAACAATAAAGTTTAGTCGATCTTGAGAGATTCGTCTTGATGGAATTGAATTTGCTCGTATTGATATTGTTGTCGTTCGATGATGTTTTCGAGTTCGAGTTTCTTTATTTGCAATTCGACGACTTGATCTTTCGTTCTTCGATCGAGGCTAAATACTAAACAGAAAATTGACCATTTTTCGATGGAATTTCAACAAAAAATTATGTTTTTTTGACTTCTATAGAGAGATTTTCGAAAAAAGAGACTTTTTCTTATTAAAATTGGTCAAAAAACTGTTTTATTCAATAGTGATTTCTCGAAAAAAAGTCATTTTTCTACTTAAATCCTTCGAAAAACAAGCTCTTAGGAAAGAATGATATTTTTTTTTGACTTCGAAAGATTAATTTTGGAAAAACTGTGTTATTCAATAGTGATTTTCCATTGACTCTCGAAAAAAACGCATTTTTTTCAATTGAATTTGTCGTAGAACAAGTTCTTAGGAAAAATCGATGTTTTTTTGACCCCTCTAGAGAGATTTTCGAAAGAAAATCGATCTGTTAAAAAAGGAAATCTCGGAAAAGAGAGATTTGTCAAAAAATAATGTTTTTTTCACCTCAAAATGATGAATTTTGGGGGAAAAAATCGTTTTACTAACAAGTAGTGGTTCGTATTCTCGAAAAAGTGTCTTATTTAGTTCAATAATAATGTTTTTTTCACCTCTAAAGATTGATTTTCGAAAAAATGATCTTCTTTTACTATAACTAGTCGAAAAACTGTTGTTGTTTCTCTTTGACACTCGAAAAAAGGGATTTTTCCACTTCAATATATCGAAGAGCAAGTTCTTAGGGAAAACTGATGATTTTTCTTGACTGAAAAGCAGTTCATATTGATTTTCATGATTTAAGATGAATTCATATCGGACAGAAAATTCTAAACTTTGAACGTCTAGAAATTGCAATGATCTCGATTTGTGGACTACGAACTAATTTTGATCTCTGACAACTCAAAATAAATCATGAAAATTCGCCAAAATCACAAAAACTCAAGAGAATCTGTTTGAAATCAGTAGAATCTACAAATATATCACGTCATTTTATTGATTTATAACCGATCTAAGAATGCACTGATTGTTTTCATACCGATAAAACGAACTTTAACGTGAATATATGAGTTGTACGTTCACCGTAAAATATCGAGGATAAATTGTGTCAATTGTCTAATTATTTGTAAATGTGAATAAACACCAACAGAATTACAAATCCTAGAAATCGACGATTGATGAACAGTTATTTCAATCAATAATATGTTCAATTGTTTTATATTGATTCTAACTGAAATCAACCTTGAGCGTAATCAATCGATATCAATGGATGATCAAAATCTATTCAAACAATGAATTATCAATATTCCAGCGTGAATACTCTCCTATCGAGTCTTTGAATTTTAGAAGTTCAGACACAAATATTCGTAGTTCTTTTCATCGAATAATATCGAAATTTATCTTTTTACGAATAACATCAGCAATTCTTGTTCAATTAGGAACATCAATGATTAGAAGTGAATATGAACAACATTTAAAATTAAATCCTATTGTCGAATTTAGAATATCAATTTGTTAATCCAACGACTCAAATTGCTCTTTGTCTCGAGAAATGAATTCTTCTCAATCGACTTTATTCGATCAAACTAATTTTATAAATCTTTGCTTTTTCGGACGAACAAAAAAGACGATATTTACTATTTCATCTCCGAATTGATTTTATGAAATTCGATTCCCATCTGGTGATGAACAAACATCAATATTAAATTGAATAGTTTCGATTCGATCAGATTTTACAATTGATCAAGTAACTTTGTTTTGATTTGTCACTAATCTTCTAATAACAGAAAACGAGATGTTCTAATATGAATTCTATGTAAAGACAGTCAAACATTTGAATAGATTGAATTCTAAATGAAATAAATCTAACATATCAATTAATAGTCATAGATGTCATCGTCTTAAGGATTGCAGATTAGTAAACAAGTAACGTTCGCCGTTTCGACTCACTTGACCCTCGACTGAAAACGCACAAGTAATCTCTCATTATCACAGACGGCGGAGCTAGTTCAGGATAGGGGAAGTTCAACATTTTTTGCGAAAACGATAATAATAATTTAAGCTGTTAGTTTGAAATCTGAGAAGGCTCGTTTTCAATCCGTTAAAATATGCTTCGATGTACACATATTTCAAAAATGCATTTATAACTTTTTTTTAAACAATCAAACATTCCATTGTACCTTATGCTTTTCTGTTTTTTGAAAACACGTATAATCTACCAAGTTTCGATAAGGATTTTTGTTCGTAAGAATATTGTGTCAAACTTGCAATGGAGATATTCTTGCAGCTTCAAACAATTTTTGATTTGCCGAAAATCTATTGGGAAACAATTATGACAATATTTATTACATGCTTTGAATAGTATTAAAGTGAGAACTATCTGATAAGATCCTTTAGCGCAGTTGAAGCGCGACATGATTGCTAGACTGATCCCTCATCCTTGGAGATTGGTCTTTTCATAGATTGATATGACAATCGAGAAAAAAAGAATTCTATGCGTAAGATGCTTTTACAAGTGTAAGGACTTTCTTATTTATAGTGATAGGAAAACAAGATAAAAAAAAAGTAATGCAGATCTTGATAAAATTAAATAAAAAGAAGTTTTAATTACGTAAAGAAAAGTAAATGATTTCTCAATCAAAGCCAGATTATGACGTGAAAATCACCAATCGCTCGAAACTCTCTTCCGACTATGGGGTCGCTTAAATAAGTATTCTCCTTTAGCCATAGTTGAATATTATTTTCCATATCAGAGTCTCGGGAAAGCCAAATGTCACATGGTCTAGCAAGGCTCAAATAGAGTAAATGCTTCGCATGAATGAGACATGTATTGACGATATCAATAAGATGTTCACAGTCATAAAGCATATCTATTTCCAAGGATGTTAGCATTGGTAAGTGAAATAGTATATTTTCCATACGAGATCCATCATAACAAGCTTTTACATTAATATAACAATGTCTAATAGATATTGAAGGTTTTTCAAGACAATTTAAGACATTCAAAATATCATCGTAATCATCCCCACTACCACGGGTGCATATTCCAATGGATTTTAGATTTGGAGTTCGAGAGAAAAGTTGTTTTAGAAAGGATTCTAAACGCCTATTAAAATTCGTGTAACAATCAGCACCCAGTGCTAGACAATTCAATTTATAATCGTCATCATCATCATCATCATACCGATCCCTAACAGTATACATATGTATGGATGAAGCTCGATCAATAAGTGTCGCTATTTGATGCGTATTTAGATTTCTTAAGGTACTATGATCCATTGCTACTTCCGATAATTTTAGCGTTTTCGTAAAGACACATATGTACGGCACGACTAATTCTTTAGATACATGAATAGACCAAGCTGAAAATTGTGAAAACGATGCAATTATTTGTTGACCTATATTACTAATGTCGCTCCATCTTTTTTCAACCCATATCATGCAGTCGAAATCTACAAGATGGTTGAAGTGCATACGAATAAGGTCCCATTCTCGACCATTTAAATAGGCAATTATATTCTCATCCTCTCGTAAAAAATCCAAACATATCTCATATTTGACATGTTGTAAATCGCGTATGTTCATTAATAAAGATGTCATTTTACTAATCATCGTTCGATCAGATGCTCCGAGAATTTCCATATGAAATTTATTGAGTTGTGTCGATAAAATTTTATCAAAAGAACTTTGAATAAAAGAGCAAAATAAAATAAAATAAAACTAGAATTCCACTCGAGACAAAGCCGAGTAGATAAGGCGGCTGATTGCAAGAGCTTGCAGGAAAATGACTGGGTTATCCAATAAAATAGAATCGTGTTTCAATAAATACAATAGAAAATTGCTTTGTTTCTATTGAAAAAATCTATTGATTAGTAAACTTCCCTAATGTGTAAGTTACAGACAAATAGAGTTATAAGTTGTGCTTTTTTTCTAATCCTGTCGACCATTCGAAGAATAAGTTTTACAAAATTACTTAATCTCTTTTTCTCTGAAAGACTCTACAGTAGATAAACTTGAATTTCAACAAATTGAATTAAATCGTGTATGCACAAAGCATGTGATGTATCAATGGTCAATTGAAAATGAGTCATATATGACCATATAAGGCAAAACTATAGTATTTTAATTAGTCATTTTGTATATCTTATATCTCCCGAACGATCTTGAATTTCGAAAAACAGATTTCAGATGTGAACTCGTCAGATTATGAGGATTCTAACTATCTTTTTCTTTCTTCAAAATAATGGACAGTTACTTAGAACTTTTTATTGACTTGAAATATGACTCATGTGTCCGTAGGAAGAAGAAGAAGAAGAAGAATTTTGCTAGGCAACTAAGCAAGTTAAAAGCAATAAGTCGTCTTGCTGCAATAAACTGCAGTCAGCCGCCTTAATAAATCTAGTCAGATACATTTAGTTAGAAAAGGAATAGCTTACTGATTTGCATGAGGAATTTCGAATTTTTCAATCGACACATTAATAAAATGGAGATTGGTAAAATGTTGTAAAATTATAATCAAATCATCTGTTGTTTTTATCCGAACAGTCATATGTGTAATTGTATCATTATTCCAATCATATATCGATTCGAGCGATAAGAAAACATTTGTAAATATTATTTTCCTTAATGAGGGAATATTTTTTATTAAATTACGGAAAATTTCTGAAACAGGCTTATCACAGAAACTTCCATCGTATGTTATACTCAGTTCTGTTAACTTCTCGAAAGACATTAAATTGGTCAGGAACATATTTAACTCATCATAATCAATCTTAGATAATGCAAGACATTCCAAATTTGGTAGTTTTTCATTTAGAGGCCATACTTGTTCTGTAAACAGCATTATTCGATTCGAAGTCATACGATTATTTGAGAGACTGAGTGATCTTAGTTGTAAACCAAGATTTGTTTGAATGAGCATATTACAATATTGATTAAATTGACTGTATCTTATTCGACTAAGATTCATTTGTTTTGCATAGTAATTTATCGTGGAATTTAAGCGAGTATTCAAATCATAAAATGCTCGAAGAACATCGATACCATTTAAATACGAGCAGATGATTAACAATAGTTCATCAGGTAATATTTCGAATGACATGCTGCAAATATACAATGCAGGTTAATAGAAGAGTATTGTATATTTTTCTTCTTTGTTTGTTGTAAGACGTCTTTTAGCGTTCTTTTAATGATGAATTGTCATGTGCATCACGTAACAAGAAATATGTACATACTTTAATCGTGGTCAGTAACAACAACAGTCAACGTCATTGAAAAAAAAAACCAAAATGGGTAAATACTCACAATGGAAGAAAAAAAAATTCTTGTACGCTTTTATTCTGAGGGTGAAGGAGATTCTAGAAATTGTAATGTGTTTCGACCTTGCATAAGAGTCTCATAAGATATCAATGGCTTCTTTTTTGCAGTGCAGATGATAAATTCATATTTATGCTTTTGGATTTCGAAGTTTCTTCTTTGTTTCCACAAAACAAAAATTTCACAATAAGGACTGAAAGAAAAAAAGAGATCCGTGACATAGATATTCTGTCTTTCAATGTCCATGTATTCAATCGACGAAATTCGTTGAATGAAAAGAATCTACATTTTCTGGTGTTTTCAAACAACGTGTGCAAGAATTATAGATAAACAACCAGGGTTGCCAAATCCAAAATTTAAAAATCAGTAGAAAAATCAGGAAGTTTTCTTTTTGGGATTTACGAAGTAAATGAGCGTCTTTCGAATGAAATCAATCATTTTATTCCAATTCTACGTCTCGAAAACACGGATATGCATATCATCTTTTTTCTAAAAATTAATCGAAATATTTTTTGTCAAAGACGCACTCATAAGATCAAATCATTTTGTGAATTTCGATCAAATTAAGTTCTTTCAATACGCAAACTTGTAGTCTTTCTAGTTTTGTGAACCGCTCGAAAACAACCATATTTACCAAATCTATTTTTGATTCCAATTAAAGATCACTATATTCTCTTCAGAAAAAACAAACAAACAGAAATCTACTCATGAGTATACATAGATAGGTAGGTACATATGCAATCTTTTTTGAAGAACAATTAAGTTTATTTAAAAGAAATACTTTGTGTTTGTAAAACATTCATTTTATCGAACTGAAAACGTTTCCGTTAGAGAAAGTATACGTAATAATGTTAAACTGACTAAACCATTTTTATGTAGAGTCAAAATTAGATGTTTTCACTTTTGTGGATTTTCAGACTTTAACTCTTTATATAATCACGAAATTGAAAGGATTCATTTCAATCAAAACGATTTCCAGTCAATGTTCGTTTTGTTCTACTGAGCGAAAATACTCTTGTAATATTAGAAATTCAACATTGTTCAATATTGCTCATGATCATTCTGTTCTTTTTATTCATAGAACTCATTTGAGTTATTGTCTTCTATACTTACAAGATAAAGAAGAAAATTATTTCAGATTTTATAATCTTCTGTCACTATGCTCAGTTTAGTATCATCTAAAATCTCCTTCACTGCTTGAAAATTAAAATTCTTCGAAATTTCGAAAATCAGTAGAAAATCTTTAAAATCAGCTCCTGAATTCAGGAGAATTTTGATCAGGAGAAAAGTTAAAAAATCAGGAGATTTGACAAGCCTGTAAACAACTGATAAGTAAGAAGTCCTTTGCTTGTCAACTGAAGAAAGTTTCTTCATTCTACACAAATATCAAAAGATAGAATTACCATGCAGGTGTGTGAGAATAAAACCTCAGTGGCTTATCAGCGACACATTTATTTTTAACTGGTTACAGATTTGAATATGTCGTTCTCATAAATAGATTATATTTGTGTATGAAATTGTCTTCCAATCTCAATGGCTTGATTCCGTGATAGTGAATGTGAAGACTCTAAGAATTTGTTAGAAAGAATCTACCGAAGATTGATGAAAAAGTATGTATTCATTTCTAGATAATACTTCACGAGAGTCGATTCACTTGACCCTCGACTGAATGTGTCAGTGTGCACGCCTATAAAAGTTTGAACTAAAAACGATCGACTATACGTATACATGATAAAGTTTCACCATACATCATATCGGGCAACACCTCGTCGGCGTCCCTACGGTCCGCCACTTCCGACTCGAGCTGCCACATTTTCCGGCTCCAGTATTGGTAGCTATCGAATAGCTAGGTCTACATGATTATAAATATCTGAGAAGGGCCACTTCATAGTTTTCTAAAGACAACAATCGACTCGGAAACGTCATATCTGATTTACACATAATCACATCATAGGAAAAATCTCTTTTTTTTTCAAAATACGAATCTTCTAATGAGCAATACACACTTCCACACTTCGAAAAATCGTCAGTTTCCAAAAATATTCAGTTGAAAATTTTCAACATCTACCTATCAATTTAAACTCTCCGATCTCGATTGTCCAAAGTACGACTAAGTGCCAACTATCATTTGCCATCTATTAGGAGTTACTACAGTCGATGTTATTTTGACCTCTGAACCCGATTCATACTCAAATTCCGCATTCTCCGACCTCGATTACCCAAGGTCCGACCAAGTCCCAACCATCATTGATCACTATAAGTGAGTTCTTAAATCGATGTTCTTTTGACCCCGATGCAAACAGACAAACAAACAAACGAATTCTTTTTATATGACCCTCCTTACAGTCGAGGGATAAATGCATCCGCCATTGTTTTCTTGTGAAAATTATAATTTAAAAAGAAAACATTATTTTAATTATTTCGTTCAATAAAAAAAATATCGATCTATCTTAACCTTGAAAACTAATGGGCGTTATATTTGAAAGGTCCAAGACGTTTTAATACTCGGTAGAATGATGTCCTCTGGAAGGGACACTGCAGGTCGTGAAGGACTAATAGAATAATTTCTTGTGATGATTCATAATTGCAGCTATAAATACGTTTTCCTACACTTTCGAGTATTCTCTAGAACATCCAATGGTCAGTCAAATCAAAATCCGAACTGAAGTGTCGCGTTACGCGTCGACAAGCCGCATAAAAGATCTTCTTTTAATTCATCAAAATTAACAAGTAACGTTCATCGAAAGTCGATTGACTTGACCCTCGACTGAATGTATAAGTGTGCGCGCATATAAAAGTTTCAATTAATAACGATCGACTATACGTAGTTTTTAGTCGAAAATGCTCAATTGACTTGAGATTCTCCGGAGTATGACTAAGTTCCAACAAAGATTTGTCATCTATTGGGAGTTACTGAACTCGATGTTTTTTTGACCTTTGAATCGAATTTCTAGTGAAATTCCCGATTCTCTGATCTGAATTATCTCGGGTCGAACGAAGTTTCAGCCATCATTGATTCCGAAGTGTACATTCTAAAATCAATGTTTTTTTGACCTTTTAACATGATTTCTATTCAAATTTAGATTCTGTGATCTGAATTACCTAGGGTTCGACCGAATTTCAGTCATCGTTCGTCACTATTAGTAATTCGTGATATCATTGTTTTTTTGACCTTTGACGACGATTTTTATTCGAATTCAGATTCTTCGATCCCAATTACCTGCGGTGGTACAAGTTTCAGGCATCGTTAGTTACTATTAGTGATTTCTGAAACCGATGTTTTTTTGACCTTTCAACACGATTTTTAGTGCAATTCAGATTCTTCGATCTCGATTACCTAAGGTCGCACGAAATTTCAGTCATCGTTGATTACGATTAGTGATTTCCGATATCAATGTTTTTTTGACCTTTGAACACGATCTTTACTGTAATTGAGGTTCTCTGATATCAATCCCCGAGGGTCAGCCATCGTCGATTCAAATTCGTGAGTGCGGAAACCGATGTTTTTTTACCCCAAGAATGACTCATATTCGGACTCCCTGACCTCGAAAACCTAAGGTCCGACTAAGTTTCAATGGTCATTGGTCACTATAAGTGAGTTCTTAAATCGATGTTCTTTTGAACCCGATGCAAACAGACAAACAAATAAACAAACGAATTTTTTTCATATGACCCTCCTTACAGTCGAGGGAATAATTTTAACGAAAATATGCCTACGTCGAATCTCAAAAACCGTAAATTTTCCAGAAAAATTGGGTTCGATTTTAATTACTGAATAGTACGGGGGAAACTAATTGTCACTGGAAACAAATCGAAGTCAAACTAATTTTTGTTTGTGCTCGTTCTTCCTAGAAGACATCTACTGATGACGAAACTCACTCGTCGATTTTGTGAGAGGAAAAGAAAAGCGAAAACGATCGGCATTTATTTTCGTTCTTCTTTTTTTTTAAAGAATAAAAAGTTCTTGACAAAATAAAGAACACAACAGTGTGCATTAAAAGAAAAAAAAAGACCATGGCTACATCAAATACAATCATGAAATGCTATACATGTGAAGAAGAAATAACAACGTATATGTGTACGGGATGTTCAAAACATTTTTGTGTCGATGATTTGATGAAACATCGTGAAGAATTGAAATTACAATTTCATCAAATTGAAGATCAACGAAATCAATTTGCACAAACTTTAAATGATCCGAAAAATAATCATCCATTAATACAACAAATTACTCAATGGGAACGAATATCCATCGAAAAAATTCGACAAACAGCTGAAGAACAACGAAATCTTATTCAACAATATTCTCAAACTATTCAAGTTAAATTGCGTTTATTCACTGAAGAAATGCAAAACACTGTTAAAAAGAAAGATTTCAATGAAATTATTTTGAAAAAACTTCAAATACAATTAGAAGATCTTAAAAATCAACTTTATCAAACAGATTACATTCAAATTAAACAAGATTCATCATCAACATTTATTAACAAATTATTCATTAATATTACTCCAACTACTACAAATCTCAAATGGAAACAACAAGCAACTACGATTGCTGGTGGAAATGGACAAGGAAATCAATTAAATCAATTCCATATACCTTTTGGAATCGATGTTGATGATCAACAACAAACTATTTATGTTGCTGATCATGAAAATCATCGTATTATTAAATGGAAATTTGGTGAAAGAAATGGCCAAGTTGTTGCTGGAGGAAATGGACGAGGAAATAGAATCGATCAATTGAATTCTCCATTTAATGTGATTTTGGATCAAAATAAGAAATCTTTGATTATATGTGATGTTGGAAATCGAAGAGTTGTTCGATGGTCATTAGAAAATCAAAATGATAGACAAATTCTCATTGAACATATTTCATGTGTTGGATTAATGATGAATAACAAAGGAGATTTGTTTGTTTCCGATTTGAGGAGAAATGAAGTGAAAAGATGGAAAAAAGATGAAAAACAAGGAATAGTGGTTGCAGGTGGAAATGGAAATGGAGATAAACTCAATCAACTCAACAATCCGGGATTCATTTTCGTTGATCGAGAAGATTCGATCTATGTTTCAGATCGTAACAATCATCGTGTAATGAAATGGTTGAAAGGCGCAAAAGAAGGAATTATTGTTGCTGGTGGACAAGGTGAAGGAAATAGTTTGAAACAATTATCGAATCCAGAAGGATTAGTTGTGAATGAAAATGGTGATGTTTTTGTGGCAGATTATTTTAATGATCGAGTTATGTGTTGGCCATCAGATTCGAAAGAAGGTCATGTTGTTGTTGGTGGAAATGGTCAAGGAGAAGGATCAAATCAGTTAAATAAACCTGGAGGTTTAGTATTTGATCGTGCGAATAATCTTTATGTTGTCGATAGGAATAATCATCGAATTCAACGATTTGATATTGACACAAATTAAAATATGATAATAAAAAGAAATGAGTATTTATTATTTTTTCCGTTATGCATTTTTATTTGATTATTCTAATAAACGAGGAGATTTCAGGTTGAAAATGACTTGTTAACGGGAATAAACATATGCCTTTATTTGAACTGAAGACTTTGTTTCTGTTTGTATTGATAAACAATTTATTGAAAGATGCAATTGATCAGTTTTCGTTCCATAGTCCTCATCGTCATCTGGATGTTGAAATCGTTGATCGAATTGATTATTACATGTCTTGTTAAGTACTTGCTGTTCTTGTTGAGGCTTTTCAACAAGCAAACGTGCCTGTTGAATATTGAGTTGTGTTCGAGGTATTTTCATACTAGAGTTTTTTAGTGTCGATGTTAGTTGTGATAATTCTCGATCATTAGCTAAATGTGCTTCTCGCTTTTGAGTGGTTTGATTCTTTAATATGTCTACAACTTTGCTTTTCTTATCCAGATTATTTTGCCGTTGTTTTAAGTTGTTCACTGGTGCATCAAGTTGATTGACATCTGCTTTCAACGATTGACATGTTTGTTTTTGTTTTTCTAATTTAGATTTTTCATTTTCAACATTTTTCTCTGTGTCTTTAACTTTTTCTTGTTCTTGTTGACAATCTTGTTTTAACTTATCGAGTTTCTCTTTAGTTTTTGCTACCGGTTTTAGTGACAAAAATTCGTAGTTTAAATTTCGTAGCGCATTTTTGAGTGTTAGAAATAGCAGATAGTTTTCATATTGGTACGATAAACGAAAAAACACTTGTTGGGACTTTGGAAAAATAATAATAGAAAAAGAAACATGACTCGATATTCTATTTATTGTGACTCTTTGTGCATATTTATATATTCTATTCAAATTTAACCAAAATCGAATAAAAGATACGACATTTTTCAGAAAATAAGCAATTTCATTTTTTCGTAAATAATCTTCTATCATATAGTAAAAAGGTTCGAGATCTTTGGTTTCAAACGAAAATATCGGTTGAATTATTTATTTTCTGTCGTTTATGATATTACTGGAACTCTTTTTTTTAATATTTTATATCAATTGGTCAGTAACAGTGGATAATTGTTCACTGATTGATTTGCTTTTCAATACTGTTTGTAATCGGTCACTGCCATCTTTTATCAGCAGACTAACTGTCTCAAGTTCTTTTTGTTTTTTGAGGAGTGAGAGTGTTGGTCAATGTAGAAAACAATGATTTTTCTTTTCGGAAAAATTCTAACCTCGAATATTTTATATTCGCACAAAGAATGACTAAGTTTAAACACAATTTTGATAATCTACAATTATAAAATCAAACTATTTTTTCGGTCCAATATTTATAACTACAAAGAACCAACATGAAATAAAAGGAGGTAATCCCATCAGTTTCAATCGGAAAACGAATGAAGAAATCATTAATTATCGCCAATACACATTCTATTGCATATTCAAGTGGTTTTTCATGATATGAAACAGATGTGCTTACAGAATAAAGCATTTTTTTCTGAAAAAATTTGAATTTTCCAAAAAATATAGGATTATAGGAAAAAAACGTCAAAATATAGGACTTTATAGCAGAGCTAGGCAACTCAATTCAAAAAGATGTTCAACTCGATTCAATTCATTGGCATCCAAAGTCGATTCAACTCAATTCAACTTGTTAATTTTCGAGACAGATTTTCAATTCAATTCATGTAATTCGATAAGCCT